>Ga0265297_10000841_pt1 | contig 82383 bp, 119 predicted proteins | sample Munlanlwell13791_FD_192502 | JGI IMG/M metagenome (GOLD analysis project Ga0265297, IMG submission 192502) | Leachate microbial communities from a municipal landfill in Southern Ontario, Canada - Leachate well 137-91 | ecosystem: Engineered > Solid waste > Landfill > Unclassified | place...
TCGTACTCTGGCTGGTGGTGGTTGAACTGGTAGACGTACTCTTGGTAGTAGAGGTTGATTGGCTGGTGGTTGTACTTGACGTTGAGGTAGTAGTTGATCTGGTAGTACTCGTACTCTGGCTGGTGGTGGTTGAACTGGTAGACGTACTCTTGGTAGTAGAGGTTGATTGGCTGGTGGTTGTACTTGACGTTGAGGTAGTAGTTGATCTGGTAGTACTCGTACTCTGGCTGGTGGTTGTTGAACTGGTACTTGTTGATCGGGTAGTACTTGTTGATTGGCTGGTGGTAGTTGAACTGGTAGAGGTACTCTTGGTAGTACTTGTTGACTGGCTGGTGGTAGTTGAACTGGTAGAGGTACTCTTGGTGGTAGACGTACTCTGGCTGGTAGTAGTTGAGCTGGTACTTGTTGATCGGGTAGTACTCGTTGATTGGCTGGTGGTTGTACTTGACGTTGAGGTAGTAGTTGATCTGGTAGTACTCGTACTCTGGCTGGTGGTTGTACTTGACGTTGAGGTAGTAGTAGAGGTAGTAATTACAGCTGCTGGAGAAAAAGAAGCTGCTTGAAATCCCCAAGAATTAGTAGTCCCTGTAAAATTTACCGTTTGATTTCCCGCAGGAGTTTTGGGACCATTAGTATCTTCTATCGATAATTTAGTAGTTGTAAGAATAACTAAATCATCTACTACTGAAGTTAAACCAGCCGTCAATCCACCTGCTGAAACATAAGTTATTCCACCAATTACCCAACAATTATCAGCTACTGTTGTTACAGTTAAAGAAGGATTACTAGATGTACCAGTACCTTCTGCTACTGCATCAGGTTGTCCAGTTTGAGCAACACCTGTATATGAAACAGCTGCACCATTAGCATACGCTACCACACCTGTCCAAGCAACAGATATAGCATGTTCTCCAGTAGCAGGATTAAGAAGATAAAAAAGAGCTTGTGTAAGATTACCTTGAGATCTTCTTGAACCAACCAAAGTCATTGATACGTTATTGTATTTGCACGATGAAATGTAAGGAGAACCTTCAGAATCATAAACTCCTGCAGATACAAACAGGATTAAATTAGAACCAGTACAAGTATGATTCCAAGTTAAAGGACTAGCTGGGGATGTATCTACTGAACCATTAGAAACTGAATCTCTAGCAATAGCCATGTTTTCCACAAAAAAACTCCCAGAACAATCTGTTCTAGGAGTTAAATTTTCTCCTCTAATTTTAGTTATAGCACTTTGCTATTTTTTAATCAAGAAAGATTTTTAACGGGGATCATCCACAAAAATCTCTTCAGTTTTTAACTTTCTCTTATTCCCAAACGGCTCATTCTCTCTTGGCGGATAAATAGGGCTATTCACCCCAATAGAACTATACTCAAATAAAGCATTTGTATCTTGGAAAGTTTTATGAATATATGGTACTATATCATTTCTAGTATGTAATCCTTCTCTACTTTTAGACCACCAGTGCCAAACAAAAGATCGCATAGTTGCAGAAGCCCTACCTCCTGCAAGATAAATTCTATGTACATATTCATAATCCTCCCCTCCACCTGGTCCAAATCTCTCATTATAAAGTCCTACTTTTTTTAATGTTTCTCTTTTAAAAACTACAAACCAACCAGCAAAACCTTCAATATGTCCTTGCCGATGAGCTAAAAGCATATCATAGCCTTTTGGAGTTCTAGCCATTTCTAAAGTAATTGGAGAACCGTCTGGAGCTTTAGGATAAATATTTTCTTTTACTTGTATTCCCCAATCTGGACATTGATTTCCAATAATCCATTTACCATCACTACCAAGCCCATAACCCCATCCAGGTTCGATTGGAGATGCGGGACAAACTGCAAACATTTCAGGGTATGCCACAAATTGATCCATTAAACCTTGCCAGTAACGAGAGTCTAAAAATTCCACGTCATCATTACAACAGGCTACGTATTCAGAACCCCAATGAAGAGCATGAAGTATTGCTTCATTATTAGCTTTAGAAAACCCCATATTTATTCTTCTAGGATTTCTTATTATTAAATCAGCATAATTGTGAACTAAACCATAACAGCCATCTTTAGTCTGATCTACTACAATTACCCTGAAATTTATAGGAGTAAATTTATATAAAGTCTCTAAAGCCTTTCCGATATAATCTTTTACTACTGGAATAAAAATAAAGGTACAATCTATTTTAGCCATATTTTATTTTAATCGTCATATAATCAGTATTAACTTTATTTACTACTAACCGATCATCCCTGTATTTTTTAGGCAACCTTACTGAATCAATTTTTAAACCTAACTTCCAAGCTAGTTCAGCTAATTGATTTACCTGATTAAATGGAAAATTATCTTTAAGTTCAATATCTACCATAATTACCATCCTCCTTTAATAACTGGAATAATCCTCTCTGTTATATCTTCCAAACTCACATAATAGTGCATTGGCAAAAGTAAATATCTATCCTCTAAATAATCCATATTCGGACAGTTATAGACTCGCCCGCCAAAGACAGTGTAGCGGTCAATTCTATAATGGGTCGGGTCAGACTCAATATTGTTTTCTAAAAGTTTTCTTTTTAGATCCTCCCTTTTTTCCACATTGACGGTACAGAGCCAATACCCAGGCTCTACCCCTTCTTCAATATTGGTATTTAACATCTTAATCCCTGGGATATTTTTTAAGCCTTCCTGATAAGCTTGAAATCTTTTCTTAGCCCCTTCAATTAAAGTTTCCACTTCTTTTAATCCTTCAATTCCCAAAGAAGCATAAACATCGCTTAACTGGTATTTAAAACCAATTTCCCAAATGTCTTTTTTCCATCTGTCCTCATGCTTGGCTTTTCGGTCTATACCAAACCACCTAAGTCTTTTTGCCTTCTCTTCCAATAATGGATCTTCCAAAGTTAACATCCCACCATCAACAGTCGTCAATGTTTTAATTGACTGAAATGAAAAGCAGCAAAAATTAGCCGTTTCGCCAATATTTTTCCCCTTGTATTTTGCCCCTATCGCTTGAGCTGCATCCTCTATTACAGGCACATTCCATTTTCGGGCAATTTTCAAAACCCGATCAAGTCTGACAGGATAGCCGCCATAATCAACCACGACTATGGCCTTGATCCTCTCGCCTCTTTGCTTAAAAACTTCCTCCAAATGGTCACAGTCAATATTTAAACTGTCTTTCTCAATATCACAAAAGGTTACTTTTGCCCGTTCATACAGGGCAGGTGAATATGAGGCAGCGCAATTATGCAAAATAAATCCATTACTAATAAAATTATGATTATCTTTTACATCAATACAATAAACATAAGCATTTTTTTTATAACCATCATCTGGTTTATATTTATCATCAACATATACTTTATCATAAAAAGGTTCTACGTTGCCTAAATCCCATAATGATTTATCAAAAGGATATTTTCTTTTTATATCCTTTGGTAATTTATATCTCATTGATGTTGGAACATAAGGAGCAATTATAGAAAAAAATACTTTAGCAGAATTATGCAAATTTTTGTATTGACCGTTACCTATATATAAATGATATACAACTTTATTATTTTTCTTTAGAGTCTGAATATTTGATTTTAAGCCTAATTGATGTAAAATCTTATTTAATCTTTTTACTTCTGGCAAAGAATATCTATCAGTACAAATAATAGCAGATCCATTACCTCTGTAACTTTTACCACCATTCAATGCTCCATCATCCATATACCAGACTGCTAATGTTAAAGCATTAAAATCATCCTTATTCAAGTCATTAGGAATAATTCTTTTTGAATCTTTATAAAATCTTTTCCTAATCAATTTCCATTGAATTCCAAAAGAAGATCTGACACGAATAAACGGTTTACTATTACTAGCTTTCCTATAAGGAATAAATTCATATTTTAAGCCAAAATCAGCTAATGCTTTCTTCTTTAAATCTATATATTCTTTTTGTTTTTCAGTATGACCTATATACAATCTACATTTCCCATCATTTTTATTTCTTATTGATAGACTAATAGCACCATCACCCAATAACATTCCTAATAACAATTTATTTTGATTTTTATTTAATTTATATTCATTAATATAAACCAAATCACCTGTTTTTAATCTTCCAGCTTCAATATAGCCTTTAGGTGTTAAAACTCTATGGTCAGTAGTTACCCATATCCCACTTTTATGTCCCAAACGGTTATTATTTGCATTATTAAAATATAATCTTATCAACTCTCTATTACCTATATAATTCTTATACCAATTAGTAATTTTTTTTGCTTCTAATTTAAAAGTTCGCAAATTGAATGAAATTACTTTACCACTATATTTTTCTTTAACAATTTTTCTAATACTAACTCTTTTTCCATTTTCTAATAAAATAGTAGCATTCTTATGAAGACAACTGAAAACTGGCCCGACAACCTCATCCCCTTCTTTTATCCCTGCTAAAATATAGGCCAAATGCAAAGAAGCCGTTCCTGAAGAAACAGCGATAGCCTTATGATTGTGAGAGATCTCTTGCTCAAATAATTGTTCAAATTTATCGACTTTCGGCCCTTGCCCGATAAATCGACTATCCATTGTCTGTCTGGTTGCATTTTTAGCAGCTTCTGACAAATATGGTTTGAATAATACTATTCTATCATTGTCCATATTTTCTCTTTCATTTATTAATAACAAGTAGTTTAAAAATTCCTTTCTGTCTCCAACCATTACCTTCATCAAAAGGCACTGTTATCCAATCTCCTTTAAAACCAAATTTCTCTATCTCTTTATCTTCATTATAAGTACAGTCTACCCCAATAATAACAGTTCCTCTTGGAATCCTATCTAAAACTTTTCTAACAATGCCTGTTACTACCCATAAATAATAAACATCTGCTTCTGGAATACTATCCTGTAAAATATCTCCTTTAATCACATTCAATCCAAAACGGCTTCTTGCTATAATAGCTCTATCTATATCTCTTTCTACTCCTATAACATCCTTTGCGTATTTTTTCATCCTAATTAAAATATCCCCACAGGCACAACCTAAATCACAGACTACTTTATCTTTAATAATATCTTTTATTGCCTCTACAATAACTAATGGAGAACGGTAAGGAGACTCTAAAACTGTTTGGCTTTCAACTTCCATACTTATCAAAATAATCCTTGTCAATTAAAGAAAACATTAAATAATCCCTATACTTTCCATTCCTGAAAAGTGCTTCTCCCTGTATTCCTTCCAGTTTAAAACCTATTTTTTTATAAAGCTCTTGGGCTACCTTATTGTATTCCGCTACCAATAACCATATTCGGTGAATATTCAAATGCAAAAAAAAATACTTTATAAACTCCAGAAAAGCCTCCTTGCCAAAACCTTTTTGCCTGTAAGTCTTGTCTATATCTACCCCGATTCTTATTGACCTGTTTACCTTGTCCCATTCATCAGCCCTTAGTATACCGATAAATGTTCCCGTATCTTTATTCTCAATAGCAAAATATATTTTAGTCGGGTCGTTGCTCATTTTTTCAAACCAATCTACCTGCTTTATCTCATTTATGGGGGAAACATTTGTTAACCAATACCATGTATCTTTATCACTCCTCATTTTTCTTAACAGGGGTAAATGTCTTTCTTCTAATGGTATTATTTTTAATCTTTCAGTCTCTAACATATTATGGATACTATAATATATTTATTCTTCTTTTTCCAGTCTATTCAACCAATCTATTAAATACTCCACAACAGCCTTATAATCTATCTCTATACTCTTACTGCCATCACTAAACTTAAAATCAGAATCAAACTGGGCAGCCAATATTAAAGCCATCAATTTCTTTTTTATTATCCCGATTTCTATTGTATTCATAGACATGGTTTAATTAAACCTTTATCCCAAGCCTCACTAATAAAATAAAATTCACTTTTATCATTCCAAGGCACACCAGCCTGTTCAATCTGTTCCAAACCATTAGGTTCTCCATTCTCCATTTTCCATGTATGACCATGTACCTGCCAAGGATGACAAGTACAATAGGTTTTTAATCCTTGAGGCCGTTTATCCCAATTATAATGCTGGTCAGCTACTACATAACCTCTTTGCATTAAAATATTATAAACTAGTTGTGGATTACTGTTAACTGGCTTTTCTGAATTCGGCAATTCATTATATGGTTGTGGATATGTTATTTCCCATCCAGGAGCCTTAAATACTTTTACAAATCCTCCTATAAATTCCACATAATCCAAAAAATTATTAGTTTGCTTTTCATCCCAATATAAACATTCAAAATTACTATTGTGGCTAAATCCATGCACTCCCAATTCCAGCCAATCGGAATGGGGTTTTAAAAGATCAATCATCTCGACAGAAGTTTTTGCTGGTATAGTAAATAATGTTGCTTTAAAACCAGGATATTTACTCCTCCAATAAAATAAAATACTTAACCCATTCTTCTGAAAATTATCTTCAAAATCATCAAAATCGGCTATAACTTTATTCATATTTATCCATTAAAAATCTGCATACTTCATTCCTGTTTTTATAATGTTCCCCTTCCCGACATTGACCTACATTTCCGTCAGGAAGTTCAACTAAATCAGTTTCTTCATTAACAGGGATTACAAAATTCTCCCCATGCCCTAAATATTTATTCCCTAAGCATAAGAAAACATCATCCAAAGACTTTTTAGGTAAATTAGGATACATATTACGAAGTTGTAATCCGTAACCTAATAATTTTATCGGTACAAAATAAGTCCTAATAATAATATCAACAGGGACTGATTCTGAATAATACCCTCTTCTTAAACACCTATCATTAGTATATGGAGTATCAGTATTACCCAAAATACTTCCTTCCAATCCTAGAATAGCATTTGGCAATCTTTCAGCATAATCAACAAAATTTTTTAAAGTATCCCTATTGACGCTTAAATCATCATCTATAAACAGGCAATAGTCAGTTTCACAGACTGTTCCTAAAGCAAAACGGACAATCGGCAGGAAATTTTTAGAAGAACGGATAATTGTTGTCCTTTCATCGTTAAATACTATTTCTGGATTATCAATAAAAATAATAACTTCATCAGGTTTAACTGTTCCATTCAACAGGTCATTAATTATTTTTTTAAGATTTTCTTCCCGCTCCTTATAATGTGATAAAATAATAGCTGTAATCTTCATGTTGGTTTTACTTCATTCGTGACAGTTTTAAAATTAAGCTCATTTGCACTTACATCAATATCTTCAGTCTGTTTTTCTAATTCTATATCCTGTCTAATATAATAAGTTGCACTATTAACATGCAATACCATAGCTTTAGTAGCACCGACAACCGATAAACCATTTTTTGCTAACCGTTCATAAATATCTTTTTCCCCAAAAAACATTTTTATTTTTTCATTCCAGCCACCAATCTTTTCAAATGTTTCCCTAGTCATCATAATCATACCAGCATCCCTTGCCCCCTGCGTTGCCTCAACTGTTGATGAATCAAGGTTATATGCCCATTTAACATACTCCCTGGTTTTAGGAAACTGGTTTGGTTGGACAGCACCAGCCAGTTTATTATCCAAAAAATATTTCATATTAGATAGCCAACCCTCAGTTACAATTACATCGTTTTGCATAAAACACAGGTAATCCCCTTTTGCTAATTTCGCTCCGATATTATAGGAACCATACTGGCCAGGGTTTTCCATATCTTTCAAATATTGCTTTATACATATTCTATCTTCCCTCTTATTCAATAGAAATACTTTAAAAGTATCAAAGAAAGTCAATTTTTCTGCCCCAACTGGGATAGTATCAATTAAAATAAGCTCATAGTCCTCTTCATCAGTATATTTAACCACTGATTCTATTGCCAAGGCAGTTATCTGACGCATTAATTGGTTTAGGTCGTATGCTAATATGATTATTGAAGTTAAAGGTTTATTTTTCTGCATATTTTTCAATAAAGGAATCTATATTTCTAAAATCCTGTACTCTCTCTTTAATCACATCTTTGTTCCAATTCCACCATTTTATTTTTAGTAACTTTTCTATTTTTTCTGGAGGAAAACGATATTTTTTAATTATCATTGGATTGCCAACTACCACAGCATAAGGTGGAACATCTTTGTTGACAACTGTTCTCATACCTATTCTGGCTCCATCACCGATAGTTACCCCGTCAAGAATAACCGACTCATAACCTATAAATATATCATTACCGATATTAATAGTTCCTCTTGAATAACCGACATGATAATCTCCACCAAATTCTGTTCCAAAAGGATAATTACTTACCCTATCTATATCTTGAACACAGGGGTAATTCATCTGTCCACAGAAAATTACTTTCTCAGCAATAACGGTATAATTTCCAATTATTACTTCAGGGCAAAAAAATTCAATAGCACCTGCCCCATAACGAGAGCATTCTCCTTTAGTTATCATGAATTCCTCCCCCATTTTTTCATAAAATAAACATTATCATCAAAATCTCCCCAGTCAAATAAGTCATGGTTATTTGTCATATTTTCCCAAGTCATTGAACCCAAATGGGTAATATGAGAAAATAGATAATTACCCACCCTAACTTGTTTCTCCGCTATCCGCATATTATAGTCCCGATCACAGGCTAAAACTAAATTTTCATCAAGTAGACCAATTTTTTCATAAGTGTTTCTTTTAAAAATACTGCAATTACCTGCTCCTCCTGAAAATGTTTGTCCATTAATATATTCTTTTCTTTTCATTCTTTCTAAATATTCTTTTGCATCAGTTCTATCTGACCAAGGAATTACTATATCTAGTAGATCATTATCAATTGCTTCTTTTGCATATTTATACCAGTCCTGATGAACCATCACATCATTAGCTAAAATACATAAATAATCCGAGTGTGCCTGAGCAATCCCTAAATTTATACCTTTCCCTAAACGCAAGTTAACTCCCTTCTGAGGTAAATAAATATCATCTTCAGTTAATTCATTTTGTATTTCAGGAAACAGTTGAGACTGGTTATGAACCAAAATCAATTCCACCTCATAGGGATAAGTAAAGTACCTTAAATTCTGAATACAATTAATAGTCAATTTATACAGGTACCAGTTATGTAACATCACTTGTAATATAACTGAAACAGTTTTTTCTTTATCCATCATATTTCTAGTTTAACAGCGTTTTTTACATCTGGTAGAATTGCCTCTATCCTTTTACATTGCTCTGTATATAATCCCAAAATATCACGATAGGGATGATTATAAAGAACATTACTACTACAATAGTCAACTGGTTCTCCATCAATAAAATCAATCAAGAAAAAATCCTTATAAGTGTCATTCCTATCAATCCAACCAAAAACATATAAATGTCCTTTCTTCTCATTCATCCTATCCCATTTAACCGCAGGTAGTTTATTCAACCAGTCTGTAATTTTTGCAATTATCTCTGGTGTCATTTTATTAAAGCCAATGCTCTCTGAAAAAATAAATCCCAAGATGGAATATTTTTTTCCCAAGTCCAATCCCTTTCCACCATTTCACGGCCTTTCCTGCCCATCTCAATTCTTTTATCAGGATTATCCCGTAAATAGATAACCGCTTCCCTTATCTTTTTAGCCATCTGGTCAACATGGTCGTAAGCCCAATTACGGGTATCCTCTTTCGGATCATCTGGTAAAATATGGATTGCTGCTCCTGCTTCCACTAAATCCTCACTTAATCCGCCATAAGTACATATTACGGCTTTTCCACAGGCAGATGCCTCAATTGTCGGAAAAGAAACCGAAACATCAGCATCAGTTTCAATTAAAACATCAATATTGTTATAAACATTGGGCATCCCAATCCAAGATTTATTACCGCCTTCAAGCCTTCTTAAAAATTCCCTACCGCCACAGTACTCAATTTCTTTCACAGGCAATGATTGTTGGGAATAAAACATCAGTTTAATTCCTTCCAAATCAATCAAAGGCATCAACAAATCTTTTACCTGCTTTCTGGGACTATGTGTTTTTCCGACAAAACCTACATGGAGTAAGTTATCCTCTCTGGCTAATGGATAAGGTTTAAAAAGATTGGTATCAATTCCTACTCTGGTTTTAACATAAGGTAAATCTCTTTGTTCCAAATATCTATCCGTTACCCTGTTTGTCGAAGCATAACAGATACCTTTTATATCCTCCACTTCTCCAGGTTCCCAGACAATCCCTGCCATTTTATAGTAATACTTCTCCTGTTCCTCCAAGTGGGTAATTGAAGTAAAAGTAGGCACTATCAAATCATAACCGTTCGGGTTTTTATAAAAATTAGGTTGGTAGCCGATTGGAAAATTACCTGCAAAATCCGTTGTGTCAGCCAAAGATAAGTCAAAAAGATATTTATTGCCTAAATAACGGATAATATATTCAATATGGTTATCCACATACCAGGCTTCAGGTAATGGCTTATGCCGTAGAAATAATATTTTCTTCATACCTTTATTCCCCAAAAATTTAAAAAAGTATCATTAAATCGGCTGATCCCTAATTCATATTTAGAAAAAATACTATCAATATCCAAAACACTCTTTACATTCTCTTCTGTTATATTCTTATAATAATTAGCCCATTCACCATCCATTTTTGCAGTCATAGAATCTTCTGGCAGACTATCTAATGTTCCATGCGGTTTCCAAACACAGCATGGGACAGAAAAAAACATTAATCCCTCACTCTTTGTCAAACTTACCATCTTCTGCAAAGTCTTTTGCCAATACATATCATGTTCCAAAGCATTAGTTGAAAAAACTACATCAAAAGAACCATCGGGAGCATCATATTCATGAGCTATGCAAACAACGTCTACACCTCCATAAGGCTGAACATCCAAACCGATATAAAGATTTGCCTTAAAGAAGTTCCTGAAACTGCCATTTATGTTAGCAGCACCTATCTCTAATACTTTAACATTATCAAAATATTGGGGAAAATTATTTTTTAGTTCCTGACACCAATCCATTTGGGAATTAATCATATTTTTTAAAGCCTTACTCTAGCCATTTCACCTATAAGTTCCGCTTTGTCACCAAAGGTTTCATCTACTACCGGCTTTACTCCGTCAGAATTTGAATCAATATAATCATGGAAAAGCATCGTTGATCCTGGCTTCATTAAAGGCAACCACATATCCACATTCTTTCTGACCGACTCATAGTTATGGAAACCGTCAATAAAGATAAGATCAACAAAAGGCTGTTTAAAAATCTTAGCAAAGATATCAGCATCCCCATGAACATATAAGCCATATTTTTCTAATCCTACTATTCCTTCTTCTTTAAAAAAATCCCGTCTGCCGATAGAAACTTTTTCTCCATTAGCAAAGGCTTCACCAGGATCATTTATGTCTATCCCAATCCTGATTATCCCTGGTTTAGCCAGCTTATGGGCTACATAAAAGGATTTACCTTCATCCACACCGATTTCCACATATATCTGCCCAACTTCCAGCTTATCCAACTCTTCTTTTAAAAGCCTGATATTCTCCTGGTCAAAAACGCCTTGAATTTTTGTATCAGCATAATCTTCTATTTCCCGAAGAGATAATTCTTTTTGTTCTTCATCCATATTATTCTCCTTCTTTATAATATTTAGCTAAAAATATTTCGATATCTTTAAAATCCTCAATCCTATCCCTAATTTCCTGGTTAGACCACAACCACCACTTAATTTTCAAAAGTTTTTCTATCTGATCAGGTTCATAACGGTAATGAACTATTCTTGCTGGATTACCTACCACAACTGCATAAGGCGGTACGTCTTTAGCAACTACTGCTCTAGCTCCAACTATTGCTCCATCACTAATTGTCACTCCATCTAAAATAAAAACATCCCTCCCCATCCAGACATCGTTACCGATATTTATCGGACCACGACTAACACTATCGGCAAAATATGGCAATTTCCAATGGTAATTAAAAGAATATGGGGTAACTGCTTTTTTATGTGTTACCCAGACATGGTTTATAGCTCCACAAAATACTACTCCTGGACCTATTTGGGTAAAATTACCTATAGTTATGGTTTGATGCACAAAAGCATCATATACTTCATGTTGATCATCAAGCATTGAATTTTTACCTATTGTTATCGGCATATAAATAAACTCCTTGTCCCAGACTCCTTAACTTCACCTTTATATTCAAATTCCGTATAACCTAACTTACCAAATTCCTTTGGATACTTTATTCTTTCTATATCTTCCATTTCAGCCGCATTGCATTCCAAAAATAAAGTCCCTTTGCATAAATCCCGCATATATTGATGGAATCCTATATGGGCATTCATGGAAAATATAGTTACTATATCAAACTGGTTCAACCCTGTTTCTTCTTTAACGAGCTGCTGAATATTATCCTGAGTTAAATCACAACCGACAGTTTCTATATCAAAAAACTCATGAAAATTTGCCATTTCAAAAGTAGCATTTGCTATTTCAGAAGTATCAACCCCGACTATTCTTTCCGCATTCCTTTCCTTTGCCCAAAAAAGCACTTGGCCACCGCTACAGCCGATATCCAATACAGTCTTACCTGTCAAATCCATATCTGACATACCCATAAGCTCATATCTTTTATAAGACCGGCAACCTTCTATTCCGATAGAAGGAATATGCTGATAAGCCTTACTGTCATTACCCCAGAAAGCAGTTTTTTGGTATCTTTTATATAAATCCTGTTTATATTTTTCCTTATCATCAAATTTAAACTCATCAAAATCAATAAGCTTCTCATTAATAAAATTAGCTGAATAATAATCCTTACCATAAACACCTATAAAAAACTCTTTTAATTTTTCTGTATATTCATTCCATAAAACCGGCGATCTGTCTTTATGGGGAAAAGAACCTTCCAGATACTCTACTATATGGGATTTATAAATACTTCCGTCTATATCTTCTACCTCTATAACGTCATAAACTCTTGGGGCAAAACCTTTTAGCCATGCGATATTTTTAATGATATATTTATCCATCGTAAATCCATCATTCTGAAATTGGAAATTTACTTTTACTGTTACTAGCAGATTAGGAAATCTTTTTACTATTTCAGGAAAATAATCTGAAACCTTATCTTTTTTTAAGATAAATGAATTTCCTCCTACATGGCAGTCTGGAAAGTCTTGGAATGCCCCCCATACCTCCATGTTCCATATAAAATGTTCATTCTCATCTCCTATAATCGGTAATTTTTTTATGGATTTATATTTTCTCATTTAATTGCTTTCATTCTAAAATCAAATTGCGGTTCTGCATGACCAATTGGACCTGAATTACCATGACCAAAACCGACAGGTATTTCCTCAATATTAATAAAACCTCTCTCATTTAACTTAAACCTTAAATATTCTTTTGAATATCCGCAGAGATGAAATTGTCCTTCTCCATCACATCCTGTTGTTCCATATAATAAACCCATCACCCTATACCAAGGATGAAAGTCAGAATCAGTAATATGGACTTTAGGAAACATTTCACAAGCTCTGGTTAAATCTGGCACTTCAATTTCCACAATCCCACCTAGTTTGCAAACCCGATGAGCTTCTTTAATAGCCAAATTTCCATGTTCCATTGAAACATGCTCTAAGACATGGACTAAAATTACCCTGTCAAAAGTATTATCGGGAAAATCCAAATGAACTATATCCCCGTAAACCCAAGGAGATTCTGGATGATCCTGATTCCAAGTATCAGCCAAAGGCTTATAAGTTAAAGGCACAGGAGAACCTGGATAATAATATTTGTCGATATTTGTGAAGCCCAAAAGTGGGACATTACCGCACCCCAAATTAGCTTGTTTTAAGTTTTCCATAAACCGCCTTTCAAATATCTATCAATTAATATCATTAGTTCCTTTATCCTTGCTTTAGACGTAAACCTATCCCTACCTATCTTATAACCTCTTTGGGCTATTTTTTCTCTTTCTTCATCATGGCTTAAATAATACTCTATTTTTTGATTAGCTTCATCTATACTGGAAAAGTACTCTGCCCCATCCCGCAAAAAAAGTTCCATCCCTGGAGCATACTGGTAAAGCAAAAAACCGCCCAAAGTCAGCACTTTTCCAGTCCGATTGCTCCAATAACCCCAAGTATCAGGATTAACTGAGAATCCTAAACATATCTTTGTCTCTGCTACTTTTTGAACAAAATCATAACCATATACAGGCGGATAAGCTTCCAATCCCAACTTCTGCCAACCTTCATGATTCCAGCCAAAACATACTACTTTATGCTTTTTATTTATTTCTGGTATCCAAACCAGTCTATCTCCCTGACCAATACAGCTACCAAAAAATGCCACGTCATATTTCACTTCAACTGTCGGTGCAATTTCTAAATTAATCCTGTCAAACTCTTCAGAAGAAACATCCATAGGAAAATAATAACAGTTGGTAAAATCTTTATATTGCGGATGAAAAATATCATTAGAAATGTATAAATCTGCACTCTTTACCATTTGGTCATGCCCATGAGGAAACCCTTCCATACAATCCCAAACCCAAAAAAAAACTGGAGCTTCTTTTAAACTTGTCCATTCTTTCAACTTACTGATATATTTACCATCGTTAAAATGATTCCATTTACAGATAATATTAACATCTACATCTCTAAATGGTACTTTATCCTGCCAATTATCATCCCATTCACCATCACAAACCGCCTTCCAAATGTCTCTGGGAATTCTCCTGACTTTATGCCCCAACTCTTCAATTTCCCTTGTAAGCATCACTTCATCGCTTATTTCTCCCACATAGCCTGTCTGGTAATTCCCGATAAAATTAATGATTAACTTTTCCATATTTCCCTTCCCATTCTGGTACAAACTTTCTAACAGGTGGATCTGGTATAGCGAAGTTCGCCTCCCAAATACCATTATCGGTTCTGTCAAATCCCCACTTTTCTTTAAAATAAGCGTAATTCCTAAATCTATAACTGTCATTTTTCGGTTCAAACGTGCCCGAAGTCTGGCTGAAATGATAAACAATACAATTAGTATTTTGGTAAGGCTGTACTCCAGCTAATCTGATTTTATATTCTAAATCAGAGTCAGAATTTGAACCCCATTTTCCATAATTTATGTCATATCCACCTATTAAATTCCACAACTCTCTTTTAATTAAAAATGGCAAGTTAAAACCAGTGTTATAACCTACTCCTTTATAATTCCTAGCAAACTCCAGCCATTTTGCTTTATCAAAATCACCACCAGCTCCACCACAAAAATATACTTCAAAAGTAGGTGCACCAGGACGAGGTTCTATCAGTTTCGGAGAAAGACACATTACAGAAGGAGGTATTTCATCAATTAATTTCTCCCACCATCCTTCTGAGTAAACCATATCATCATTTGTCACTAGTATCCAAGGAGTACTAACCGTTGCTACTGCTGCATTTACAGCCTTACATTGGCCTTGTTCTTTTAAAATAATATCTCCCAAGTGAGAACAAGATTGACCTTCTATGGGTGAACCATTCTTAGCTATAATCTTTTTTATATCTGGTACTGTTTCTTCTAAAGAAGTTAAACACTGATCTAAGGCGTATTCAGATTCTGTAGTTCCACCTAAGTGCGGGATTATAATCGAAACCGTTTTCGGATCAATCATTTTTAGATAATAAAACTAACCAATTATAATGGCCTTCATCTGAATTAACTGTATCCCCTTGTGTTTCCTGTTCAACCTTCAAATTATTCTTCTTAAATTCCTCCATTAAAACCTCTCTTGAATACTCCTGCAAAAAAGTGTCTTCCCACGGTTCTTCATCTGGCTCTTTCCCCATCCTATTTATCGGGTTTATATTGGTTCCTTTAACGACAAATGACCGCCAGAGAACAATACAAATATACTTTCTGGCTACTCTTTTGGCTTCCCTAATTGCCGACTGGTAATCATCCAAGTGATCCAAACAGTGCATAAGTAGAACACTATCCCAACTGTTGTCAGGTTCAGTCAAATGCCTAGCGTCCTGTACTTCAAAATTACCTTCGGGGAAAGTCTTTTTTGCCACATCAACCATGGCTGGAGAATAGTCAGTCCCTTTATAATCAAAATTCCACCTGCCCTCACTTTTTTTAATTAGTTCATAAATCGGACCTGTACCCATACCTATGTCAAATAAGCTTTTTACTCCCTTTTCTTTTAAAAGATCAAGAAGATAAATCCTGTGCTTCCTTGGCCCATGCTGGTATGGCGTATAAAACGTATCCCAATAAGTCTTTAAACTATACGGTTTTTTTATTCCCCAAAATCTTATTGACACTTCAGAGTGTCCTGGATCATTAAAATAGAACATTTCATGCTTTTCAAAAATCGCATCCAAATCTAAAACACTTTTTATATCTTCTATAGTTAAGTTTTTATAATAATCTGCCCATTCACTATCCAATTTAGAGGTTAAAGAATCAGCAGGATTATTAGTTTTAGTCCCATGTTCAGACCACTGGCTTGGAGTACTAAACCACATTAAACCATTTGGCTTTAACAAGGCAACCATTTTTTTCAAGGTTTTACGCCAATACATATCATGCTCCAATTCGCTGGTTGAACAGACCACATCAAATGACTCATCAGGAACATTATATTCATGAGCGATACTTACTACATCCACGTTTTTATAAGGTGCTATATCCAACCCAATATATTCACAGTTATCAAACCAACCTTTGTTAGTACCATTCATGTCAGCACTTCCTATATCTAATACTTTAACATTGTTAAAATACTGCGGAAATTTCTGTTTCAGCTCGTCTTTCCATTTATTTTCCAAATGATCTCCAGCCATAATGCTATACTGCCTCCCATGGATAATTTTTTATACCAAAATGCCCATATCTGGCCGTCTGTAAATAAATTGGTCTTTTTAAATCAAACCTTTCTATAATTGCTTCAGGACGGCAATCATATTTTGATAAATCCACAAATTCTGAATAGTTTTCATTTATAATGGCAGTCTTCATAATCGGTTCAGATTTACCAATAACATAACCTAGACTAACAAGGACTTCATCTGCACCAGATTCATTTAAAACATCTAAAGCCATAAACCTTGCCATATATGCTCCGCTCCTGTCCACTTTTGTCGGATCTTTACCGCTAAAACTCCCGCCTCCGACAGGAACTCTCGGACCATATTGATCTACTACTATTTTTCTTCCCGTACAGCCGGAGTCTGCTTCCAGTCCTCCAATATTAAAAGAACCGCAATTATTGCAATAAGAAGTCGGAAGTTCTTTATTACAAGAGTCTAAATGACTACCATACCAATTTATAAGATAATTTTTCAGTTCTTCCTGTGATTTTCCCTGAATTGACAAAACAATATCCGTGATTTCCCCGTCATTTATTGTTACTTGGGATTTCCCGTCAGATTCAAAAGGCTCTAATAATTTTCTGGCTAAATACATTTCCTGGGGAATACTCATTTTATTCTCCCTGCAAGCATAACCTGTCATAATTCCCTGATCTCCGGCCCCGCCCTTATCTACTCCTTCGGCAATTTCTGGCGACTGGACTACCAGATTAGATAATACTCCTATTTGTTTTTTTGTCAGGTCAAAATAAGTTTTTCTGGCTATCTGGCAATAATCCAAACAGGCTTCTGTTGTTATTTCTCCTACTAATATTACTGTACCATGACCTCCGATTGCCTCAACCGCCACCCTTGAATCTTTATCCTGTCTTAAACATTCATCTAAAATAGCATCAGCTATCTGGTCACAGATTTTATCAATATGCCAAGCAGTAACCGATTCAGCTGTATAAATCATATTTATTTTTAAATTATTTGTGAATCCAAGTCTTCTGATCGTAATCTTCAATATTCCCATATACCCATAAAGGAGGCCAGAGATCTCTATGCCCATGGTCTTCCGGTTTCATCTCTTTCGGATAACCCCAATAATCAGTTTCATCTTTAATTCCGAAAGCATGGAAAGCATACATATTATTTGTATAACCGTATTTATAACCAACGGCAGATAACCGTGAACAAAGGGTCGATTCTTCGTGATTTCTTCCTGTCCTGATTACTTTTTCCCACCCACCAGCTTTCCAAACCGCATCCCGTCTCATAAGTCTCATTACTGCACCAGTCATCGGTGTATACAATATTTCTCCGTCATTCGGATGTTTACTGGGTTCGAGTCCGATAAATTTATGCGGCTGTAAAGCCAAAGCCCCCAAATCTGGTCTTTTATCCATTATTGCTACCATCTGAGTCAACCAGTCTGGCTCTAAATTAGGCACAAGAATATCATTATCCGAAGTAATAAAATAATCCGATTCCGCCATTGCCAAAGCTAAATTCCATGCGTTATGGATTCCTGTATTGCTGGACGGTTTAATTGCCAGAAAGATTTTATTCTGTTTTAAACCTTCCTCAACCACTTCATCATTACCACCCTGATTGATGATAAAAAGGCGGTATGGATATTTAGTCCGCTCTTCCAAATACTTTAATGTTTGTTCTGTATAAGCCTGTCGCAAAAAGCAGGTTATAAAGATATCTATTGGTTTTACGTTTTCCATATTTCCCACCATTTCTTCTTTTTAATTTCCACTACCCCATGAAGCCCTAATCTAGCTTGGCAATCCCAACATGGCCGAAAAACCCAATTAGGATTCATGTCATAAACCGCCTTTTCCTCATTACATAACCAACACATCAGGTTATGCTGAACCGCTGGACCAGAATCCAACAGTTCTACATTTACTGACTTACCTAATTTAGTTACCCAATGTGTTTTACAGGTGTTTTTCTTTTTCATCTTTTCTTTCCTATCTTTACTGCACCGCAAATTTTGCAATTGCCTTTTTCGTCTGGATCATGTCCGTTTATGCTAGTACAAGTATCACAAACAAAATCTTTAATAGTCATAATATTCTTATTCTCATCTATATTATCCATCCTCTTAATTTCAAACAATCCATAAATTGGTGGCATTGTTTTATAAACAACAAAATAGTCATCACCTAACCATTTTCCAAATTTATCTAATTCTTCCTTAGAAAAACCTATTAAACTTTTATTGATTAAAACTACATATTTAGCCATATTAATTTGTTAAATCATTAGTAATCGCATTTGACTCATTCAATTCCCTTCTATCCCAACTCCTATGAACTACTATCCAACCATCTCCCACTCTTTCTACCTTCGGACAACAATCACAAAACTTGCTTTCCTGATGGTTATAAATATCATTTATAGGCCAGACATGCCAAGTATTTTTCATTTTTGGTATACAAAATATAAATAAAAATCTACTGGTAAACTATGATATTTCCTTGTGTATTTGTACCAAATGTAAAAATCGTTTCCCATCGGATTACCCAACTCCTTAACAAACTTTTTTCCTCTTTCTTCTACGTCAACTTGAAAAAATGATCTAATCTCAGGAAACTCCAATTGTGCCATACAAGAAAAATCCCACGGACTACAGGCTGACAATTCCCCCCTCCGATGATAAATCTTCTCCATCTCATCCTGATTTTCTGGCGTAAAGTTTCCATGAGGGAACCCGCCTAACTCTTCATAAACGCTACGGTGGAAAATAAATGTCCCATTGACTATTTTGCCACCCCCAAAGATTTCATGTCCTACCGCCTCTTTAGTAGGCGCAAACGGCCCTCTGGTAGTCATCTTACCATCCTTATGGATATAAATTGCCCCGAAATTAAACATTTTATAATCTGGATTTTCATTTATGATTTTAGCTAAAATCTGCAAGGCATAAGGGGAAAGTTGATCATCAGAGTCTAAAAAAACAAACCAGTCATTCTTAGCTAACAGCATGGCTTCATAATAACAGTTTATCCTCTCCAGATGGAGAGGATTACTTATTATATTCAGCCAAGGATAAAGTAGCTTCATCCCTTTCTTTTCTTCCTCAGTTAAAGGCAAAGTTGACCCATCCTCATAAACAATATGCTCAAATTTACTAGATGGATAAGTTTGTCCCGCTATACTATAGATAGCCCTAAATAACCCTTGCTTACGGTCATCACTGTATAAAAAAACAGGGGTTATTATAGAAAAAGTCGGTTCACTCATTTTGACTCTTTAATTAATCCTTCATTAATTTTCTCTGCCACATTTAAAAGGCTTAATCCTTCTGGATGATATTTACTGACAAAAGATTTTAGATCTTTCCTTAAACAATGGCCTCCAAATCCCCTGTATCCTCCCTGCCAAACATCCCACCCGTTTTTACTCCCCCATTTATGAGCCTCCAAAGTTTTTTTTACCTGTTCATAATTTGCACCTGATTTTTTAGCCACATCAAAAATCTGGTTGGCATAAATAACTTTCAAGGCAAAAAAGCAATTCATGGAATATTTTATAAGTTCAGCCGTAGTCGGATCACAAAGAATAAACCTTTTATTATAAACCAGATTACCAGTAAATATTTCTTTCAATTTTTCCCTGATAATAAGGTTTCTACAGCCAATCACTATAAATTCAGGATACAACTCATCCTCAATCGCCGTTGCCTCTGTCAAAAATTCAGGAATATGGGCTATTTCCAACTTGTATTTTTTAGATAGATAATCCGTAGTTCCAGGAAGAATAGTAGAACGGATAATAACTATTGGCTTTGTTTGTACCTTATTTTTGATAAATTTAAGCCAGTAATGAATTGCCTGAAGATCCTGCTCACCATTATTCTTTGTAAGTGTCGGCAAACAAAGAAAAAAATGTTTTTTTCTGGTTAATTCATCAATATCAATATTACCACTATCCTTGTTATAATAATCAGGAATTTTTAAAGCATAGCTGGTAGCTTGACCGACTACACCATAACCGATTATCACTGATTTATAAGCTTGTATATCTTTCATATTCAATCATTTGAGTAAAAAATGGGCTCAATTTCATTTTTAAAAATCCACATCGGGTTTCTATATCTTTTTAATCTCTTCTGCTGTGCCAATACCATATTATTCTCTATCTCATACTTTATCCGCATCGCCACATCATGATAAAACCCATGCTCATCACTATAAGTAGTGGAAATATCACCATCTAACCCGTCAAAACCGATATTTGAGGAAAACTGCTTATAAATAGCATGTCGGCCATAAATATCCCTGAACGGAGCAAAATCATGGTTCAAAACGAGTAAGTTGCCCAAAAGTGCCGCTTCCTGAGCTACCAGAGAATAAGTCTCGCTTTTACTAGGCATAATAAATACATTTGAAAGTTCCATCAGGTCATGTACCGCTTTATTAGGTATACTCACATGCCAACTTTCATGGAATTCCGAAGTAAATGTCAAATCCTGATCATTTAAACCCCAATCTATAGCTATCTGGTGCAAATCTTTACGGTAAGTTACCTTATCCCCGCCAGTCGAATGGAAATCACAAACTACTACCCTTACAGAATAGTTCAGTTTTTTCAGCTCTGCCATAGTCTTTATCACTACTTCTACCTGTTTACCCCTGTCTAACCTAACAGGGTATATAGCCATAGCATCGGCATTAAATAAATTTTTCTCCATTGCCAATTGCGTTACCATCGGTTCCCATTTACCAAAGCTCGGCAGGTTAGTAGAATGATGAACCACTTTTACTTGGTCTTCCTCATAACCAAAGTTTCTGGCAACTCTTGGAATAGAATAAGAATTAGGGAAAATGACAAAACTATTAGGAAAACGGGTAGCTATGACATCAAAATAAGCATCACCCTGTTTCAGTTCCTTGCCTAAAGTATAAGGGGAAGTAGCTGAATGTACCCAATGAAGCCACCTGATTTTTTTGATATGCTCGTCTTCATCTATCGCTTTTCTGGCGGCAAAATTAAGTTTTAAACTTTCTGGCTGATAAATCAAGTCATGAGTTAAAACAACATCAACATCTTTTAAATTCTCAACCAATGCCACTTTCAACTTTTCCACATCATCTTTAAATGTGGCATCTACCGCTTCATTTATATAATTACTACAAGGGACTACAGGAATATACCGCAGTTTTACTTGGGGAAGTTCATAGACATCTTCCCTCCTGAATCCCGCCTTGACAATTACTACCGGCTCATATCCGCCAGCAACCAGCATCCGTATCTGGTTTGCCACTACGCCACATAAAGAATAACTACCGTCATGTGAAGTGAACGAAGTCAAAATTGCTACAACCTTAGACATTTTTACTCCTTTAATTAATTTATTAATTATTGTTTAACCTGCTGTGAAGGTTCTAACTCCTGAGTCAAAGTGCTTGGTACTGGTTTTACCTCCACTTTCTCCGGTTGGCTGTTAAGCTTTGGTTTTTCGTAATTAGGAACTTTTACATCTTTTGGTCTATCCTGAATATCTGCCATAAATTATCACCTCCCCTATTGTTAACATAACAACATATAAATATCAAGCCTGAATTATCCCTAAAACGGTTGTGCCGGATATTGTCACTACTGACACAGGTTTATTTACCCAAACCTTCTCCATAACCTCACCTGAATCCAACCGATAACCGCCATTCCTGCCAGTTGTTAAATAACATTCTATCCTGCCTTGGTTCTTAAAAGTAGCAAACCTACCACTACTTATATCCTTAAAAAGAGCCACAGGCTCAGTTGAAACAGACACTTCAGCAATTATTGTTTCGTGCATTGAAATTTTCACAAAATCCACCAGATAGTCACGAAAATCATTCAAAAAGTCAAAATAAATATGTTTTAAATCACTTCTTCTTTTGATGGATTCACTGACTTCTTTATTATTGTCTAAATCACTATACATTTGTTCATTCATTAACATCATTCTCCTGTCCAAATAGCTCCTTCTATTGTCGTTGGTAATACTGGCAATAGGAAACATCGGCAATTTAGATGTTGAATAGGAGCAGTTACTCCACCTGGAAATTCATCCCCAACTTTTATTGACCCAACTGCCTCATTTACTAAGCAGATTTCACAATTGTGAACTACCATTCCATTTACAGTATAACTTTGATCTTCCTCTACAGTTAAATTATAAACTATTTGTCCTGGAAAATTTTTTGTTCTTGGTTTAAGTTGCCACTTATCTAGTTTTCTAATTGCAATTGGCAAGATACAATTCAACTGTTTAATTTTACTAGCTACTTCAAAAAAATTATTTCTAATTTGTTGACTAGAAAATCTTAATATATTTATTCCATTTTCCTTAAACCATTGATCTTTTTCTTCATCTTTTTTTTGGATATCTTTCAAATTATGAAAAAACCCATCACATTCTATAACAGTCTTTATTGATGGTAAATAAAAATCCGCCCATCCCCATTTACCATTATATTTATAAAACCATTGAGGAATAAAATTTATATTTTCTTTTATTAAAAACCATCTCATTTTCTTTTCTATAAAAGTATATCCAAGATGATTTTTACCTAAAGATTTATGAGCAAGTTTTAACACTTCTTCTTTCCTTTTTTTATCACCATTAATTATTTTAAATGGATGATTAGGATATTTAGCTGTCCTACAATTATTTCTTATATATATTTCTCTAAATTTTTCTTCACTATTCCATCTTTTTTTTATTGTTTCTGATGCCTTCTTTCTGGCTAAAACATATTTATATGGGTTTTTAATTAAATCAATCATCTGAGCTTTCTTCATTAATTTTACTTTTTTATACTTTTTATTAAACATTATTAATCTTTCTTTCTCTCCTTCTCTTTTCCACTTTTTCTTATTAAACTTTTTTGTAGAACAAGAATTACATATACTACTAGTGAAAGGAATAATTTTCCCACAGATACATTTTTTCCCTATAAAATAAACCATGTCAGAAGATAATAAAGATTTAGCCTCACACCATATATCTTTTCCCTCTCTTTTTATTAAAATTGGATGTTCATCTGTTACAGTCATTTTTGCCCCACTTCTACAAATACCTCTTGTTTTTAAAAATATCCTTACTACTTTACCTGTATACGATCTTTTGAATTTTTTTATTACTTTTTTATATCTATCTTTATGTGTTAAAACAAAATCACCAATTTCAATATCTTTTATATTTTTAAAACCGTTTAATGTAGAAACTTTTGCATTCCCTCCTAGAATACAAGTCCTTTCATCCTCGCTCGTCACCCATTTATGTTTCTCAATTTTATTCCTTTTATAAGTTTCCAGTTCTACCATCCCCATCGCATTCCCTAATTCCGTTTCAGTTATCAACTGTGACCTTTCCCTAATCATCTTTTCGCTTTCTTTCTTTAAATATTTGGTTATTTCCTCAGTTGTCAAACCTAAAGCCAATCCCTCTTCTAAAACATTAACCACCCATCTCTGGGTGGTCTTATCAACCACACCTGTTAAAAAATCAGCCCTTTGTGACAGTTTATTTTGGATCTCTAAATTATTCAACTCAAAATTATGGTCAGGTATCATCTTTTCCAAAGCTGATTTTCCTCCCTGACTGCCCGCCCAAAGCAGGAAAGTTAAAATAGTAGCCTTCTCACCATCTAACTGCTCACTTAAAGCCAGCCAGATTAACCCTAACCCCACTAATAAGTTTGGGTTTTCAATCTTTTGTCTCTCACCGATTAAACCTTGGATTTTATCAACTGTCGCCACATGGCTGATTTGTCTCTTTAAAGCTTTTTCTATTTTGTTTTTAAATTCTTCAGCTTCTTTCTTCTTTAAAGCCTGATGCAAAAAAATATTTATACCTGCGGCATAAAAATACCTTTGTAAAGATCTTTTAACCAGTCGCAAAGCATCGGGAGGCTGATTCAACAGAGTTTTTTTGTCCGTCAAGGATGTTATCAATTTCATCATATAAATTCATTAAATGAACATCATCCCGATATTCAGAATTTATTAATGGAGCAAAAACCATATCTATTTCTTCCCTAGTCTTTGCATTTGACAGACCACTCTTTATTATCACTTGGGTATGATCATCTAAAATATCTGTTTTAAACAGACGGGGAGACTTACCGTTTTTCCAGTCATTTATGGCAGCTTTTCTCCATTTCCTTAACTCTTCCATTTTATCCCGCTTCTGGTAGGCTACCGAAGGGACATTAGGAGTTACCATCGCTTCGCCTGATGGCGGTTTTTTTTCATCTGTCGGAGCAGTCTGTCCTGCCGGTTTATAAGGAAGTATCGGCATCTGGCCAGCATCACTTTGGCGAGCTAGGTCTTTAACAAAGATAGGTCCGATTGGAGTCATAAATAGCGGGTCTTTTGCTCCAGTCGGAGGTAATCCCTGTCTTAACCGCCATTCATCAACAGCCAACATACCACCTTGGATCATATCCCTTACCGCCTTTACTTCTTCCGGCTTGGTCGCCAAACTGATATTAGTCCAACTGAATTCTAACTCTGGATGCCCCAAATCTTCCTGGATTATTTTATCTATTAATTCATTAATAAATATTGATGTCGGATAAAGACTCCTCTCCCGATCCTGGTTAACAGAAGTAGTTGAAGTCGCCCTATTGGTGTCAAAAGTAAAACCTATAGAGCTTGGTGCTACCCCGAAAACGCTACACGTATTGAGTAACAACCACTTCTCAAACCTTTCAAAAGTCATATCGGACATTTTTACTGTCGGCTCGTATTTCATTCCTTCTGGCAAAAACTTTAATTTTCGTTGGAATCTCGGATCACCAGACAACATCGCATCCCAAGCATCCTGCCAAGCTTTTAACTGATCCCTTGAAGAAGCAATATCCCGTGGTACTTCCACAAACCCCTCCGGTACATTCCCCTCAACGAGACTGGCAAGATTATAGGCTTGTACTTTCAATGCCGTAGTTACTGTAATTATCAAAGATTCCAATGGGGCAAAACCAAACGGGGTATAAGTTCGGGGATTCATCATTGTATATAAAAGCTCGTCAGTAGTCAGTCTGGCTATTTCCTGTCCTCTTACCCTTTGCACATAAGCTGCTTTATCATCTGCCGGAGTAGTACCATCGTTTTCCAATACCAAATCAATAGTTGCCGCATCAACTGGTAAATAACCAATTACATCGCCTTTCCTGTTCCTTTTCCGGTATAAAGCGACAGCATCTATAACAAATAGGTCTTCCAAAAGAGTCTTTAACCATGTATGGAAAGTCCTGTTTTTATCGCCTTGAGGCCGTTTCAAAAAATCAGTTATTTTTTTGCAGTTTGTAACATTAGTTTTATCATTTAAAGTCTCACTGGATAAATCAATCGGGACAATCTTCCAGTCAAGCTGCATTATCTGCGATTTTCTATACTCAATACATGACCTAGCTATAGGATAATAATTGGAAAAATCACGCAAAATCCTGAAAGAAACACCTAGAGGAAAAGATTTTCGCAGTCCTCCGCCTGGATAAGGCAAGTTCACTTGCTGGGGATATAAAGAAACTAATAAATCAGATGGTCCTGCTCCTTTATTAAGTCTGGCGGCAACACGACTCTCAACAATTTTATCAATTGTTTCACCGCTTGCTTTTAAAATAATGCCGCTTTTTAAGGGCAGCTCCATATTAAAATATCCTCTCTCCCTGCAACTTTACCCACCTAGCAATCCCCCATAAATTATTGGGGTTTAATTGATCAGGTGAATTATGTTCTTCGCCATACGATTCCAAAAGTGCCTGTCCAACCCCGCCTTTTAATAAAGCAACCCTATTATAACAGCTGGCATGCATAAAATGATCAGGACCGTTTGGCACCCACTTGGCTACTGTATGACCACTCCTTTCATCCATTATTGTCCGTCTAATAGATGAAGTGAGATGTTCATAAAATTCAGGGATATACTTTGCGTTTACAGGTAAGATTATCAACTGTCCCTGTATCTCACTTATAAGATAGTCTAATGAAATAGTCCTGTCAAGATACACTTCAGCCTTAAAATCATCAAAAATATAATATTCCTGGACATTAAACTTCCTCATCGGGTAATAAGCAGCATATACTTTATTAGGAAACTTTTCTATCAGTTCCCGTACTTTTCTGGTATCAGGATTAGCATCAATCACTAAAACCTGTATATTAAACCTTTTCATCAAATCTTCCAAAGAATCAGTCGGCCCGAAAAAATCCTTAACTGTCCCGATCCACAGGTATTTATTTTTATTCCCTTCCTTCTGGCTGATAACCACATGGATAACATTACCCACGTCAGCACCAGCATAACAACCGCTACCACCTGTCACCATCTCATGTTTTCCCACACAGGCGTTCAAATCACCAATCAATACTTTCTGCCCCTCCGCCTCATAAGGAATACCTAATACTTGGTTATAAAACTGCTGCAAAAAAGATATGCCGCTGGCATTAGCCTTTTCATAAGAATCAATTAGTTCTTCAATTGTCCGTCTGGGATTTAATATTCCACTTATCCTGTACCCATGAACTTCGGTATTTGCAGGATTCTGGACAACCCACCTGCCCATCTTAAACCTGTCAATCGGTTTTTTACAGTTTCTGCAAACCACCTTTTTCTTCTCAAAATCAATATTAAAGAAAAAATCTATCTCCTGTTCAAGTTTACAGTTGTCACAAGTCAGCATCCATACCCTCTGGTCGCTGTTTATATATGCCTCATTTATCCCTGTTCCAGGAAAAGTAGGAGTTGATGCTTCCCTACGCCATTTAAGCTCAGAATGCAAAAGCCTTTTATCAATATACGGCACATGCTCTTGGACGAAACGATCCCTCTCATCTAGGTAAATACAATCGGCATCCACAGTAATTATTTGCTGCTGGTTTTGGCTACCACGCAAATATAAAAACCCTTTACCGATCTGTTTCAAACCTACTTTCTTAACTTTATCCTTTTCATCAATATTTCTCTTTTTCTTCTCATCAGAAGTCAACACGCCAGTTATACGGGATAAATAATCAGACTGCATGAAAACCGGCTCAAGCCTTGCCTGGACAAAATCGTTTAATTGGGAACTGGTCGGAAAAGTATATAAAACATTCTTGTTTAACCTGTCACAAACCCACACAGCCTCAGAAATCAATCTTTCTGAAAAACCCATCTGTGCTGCTTTTTGATAAACTATACTTGGAAAATTATCTCTGTAAATATCTACGAGGTATTTATGGTCTTCAAAATCCAATGGTTCGCCTCTGGCAGTCAGCCAAACCACTTTAACCCAAGTAAAATAATCATCCAATTCCGTATCATTAAGTGTTTTGGCTACTCTGGTTTTCACCAGATTCTCCAGCTCGGCGAGTACGCTCTCGTCTGATGTTTGCAAGTAATTTGATAAGTCCCTCATAATCAAGCTTGTCAAGCATATCGTCAAATTTTGTCTTTGGCAAGTTAACATTAACCTGGGTTAAAGATCCAGGAACCTTACTTGCCTGTCCATCTAAACCTAATGCTTTCCTTTCAATATTAATGCCAGTTTCTATCAATTTTCTAGCTTCATCTGCCGTTTCAGGTTCAATTGTTTCCAAAGTCCTTAACCCCCGATGTTGTAAAAGCCTGCCAAGTTTTGCCTGACGCTCTGACAATATTCTGGGATTATTAGCCAGTTCCACCCTACCAGCTACTGGCACTATTTTACCAATATCATTATTCTCCATGGCCTTAACATTACTCTTCTGCTGTCTGTATTTTTCCTCATCCCATCCCTTCATTTTCGTCTTTAAATAGACGCTTTTAGCTAAACCTTTCTCCTCTAAATATTCATTTACCTTCATCCATGGACCATTGATAAATTCCTGCCGCATCTGGTCATAGTCATATTTTTTCTCAAACATACAATTCACCACTTAAAAGTGCCAACAGTTTTCGGCAACTGGGTCTTTTCCAGCCAAAATACTTGCTGACTTTTATATATTCTTCCTCATTATCAAAAACAAAAGTCAAAGTCATTTTACCGCCTTCTTTTTCATTATACTCTTTACCCAAATCTTCTTTTTCTTCAATATCCAACCCAAAATCATCCCCTTCATCTAAATTGGCAAAATCCTTTTCCAGATCACCGCTGGCCATCTTCAACATTAGGTTTAAAGACTTATCTGTTTCCGGCAAAAGCTTTAACAGTTCTTCCTTATCCTCCCCAAACTCCTCATACAGATGGGAAATAAGCTTTATCCTTTTTTGGGTATCATCTGTTCCTTTCAAACGGTTTATAGTAGCCAATAAAAGGTCAGCGTGCTTTTCATCCATTTCCCAAACTTCACACCAAACCTCCTTAAACTCCAATTCTTTACAGACGTTAAAACGGTTATGGCCATCCACTAAAACATATTTATCGCCTCTTTTAACCACTAAAAGAGAGGGATAATTCCCAGTACTGGAAATATGCCTTTTAAGCTTATTGTACTGGTCTGGACTCATCCCGTTCGGGTTCAGGCTGTTCGGGCTGATTTTGTTTATCGGTATCTTTATTGCCTGCATCTTTTGCTAATGCCTCCTGACGTTCTTTCTCTAAATCATTATAAACCCCTGTAAAAAGGGTATCCCATAACTTTGCTACATTATCCCAGTCCAAAGTTCTTACCCAGGCAAGTGCTCTGTCGGTAATTTTGGCTACTTCCTGCGGATTGTCATAAATCCAGATCAGTTTCCTTACCGCATCATCCACATTCCCCAACGGCCTGACTCTTTCAAAATCATCCCTGCCGTAACAGACCCATTCCGAACTGGTAGAATTAGTCTTATAGGGAATTCCCCTGATATTTTCATCAGTTTTTAAAGCATCCAGGTTATCCAAATCCAACCCTTCAGAATTGAATATTTCAGGGATGGAAGTATGTGATGGAGCCAAATTAATCACCTTAGTCGCCATCGCCTCATTTATCGGTAATCCCCAACCTTCGCCTAAAGACGAAGAAACATGGCAATCCATAATGTTATAAAGCAGGTTTAAAGCCTCTGTCGGATAACCGATATTTTCATTAAAGTTTCCTGGCACTGTCCAATCAGTCCCAAATTCCAAGTTAAAATTCTGGGCTATTGCCCGTAACGACCCAAAAGTGTCATTCTCCCTAGCATGGATATAAAGGAATGAATCAGGCCGCCTCTTCTGGAATTCCTTGAAAATTTTCATTACCCTGGCCAAATCCTTTCTCATTTGGTTTCTGGCAACACAGCCAACAATAAAAGTATCCTGCCTGACTTTATTCTTGAAAAACTTCTGCCTGAATGTCTTTCTTGTCTCTGTATCAACTGGATAAAAATCTTCCTGGCTTATCCCATGCGGGATAGTCAAAATATCATTTTTAAATTTACATGGCTGGACTAATTCATTATTGGCTTTTTCTATCTGCTCTTTACCATACTTGGTATAAGCTACAGAATAATCAGGAATGGATACTGCCTCTTCTATCCAGTTTCCTTTAAGAGGCGAATCTACCGGCCAATAGCTTATTACCCGATACCACATCTTAGGCGGAGTATTCTCCCGATACTTTTTATACATTAAGTCGCCAATCATTCTCATCAGTCCCAACTTCTGGCCGATTATAGGCAACGGGTATTCCATGATAAACGGATCTTGCAAAGTAAAAATTATGTCCCAAGACGGCTTTATATCCAAATCAGCCCCCCGCAATATCTCCACAAACCTTAACCTACCATAAACATCTGTCTCTCCCAAAGGAGCTGCTGGCCAGATCCTGTAAGGATGAGTTTCTGGATCTTTATACCCTCCCCTATCATTAATACCAAAAATATCTATATCATACCTGCCTGATCGGGCAAGTCTGGTAAAAATGCCTTTAATTACGCTCGCAAATCCCGTACTGCAAGCCGGACTATCGGCAAAAATCAACACTTTTATTTTTTTTGGTTGTTTTTCCAATTCTTCATTTTTTATATTTTCTGTATCTGTCATAATTTTTAAAATAAATTAAATAATAAGATTACCAACTCATCCAATTCCAACCTTTCTCCTTTTTGTCAAAAGGAGTCTTATAAATTCCTTTCTCTTTTAAAATCATTTCCGGCGGGTGATAAGCTTTCTGGTGAAAATCAGTATTCCATTTTCTTCTTATATAATCCCTGTTAGCTTCATAAGTCCTAACATTTTTAGAATAAAGATCCTCATCAACTTTAATAGTACGGGAACCATAATGGTAAAATTTAGCCCTATTAGTTTTCCCCGCCTTGTTTCCAGATAAAATTATTCTATAGTGCATGTCGCCATCTTCCATATAGGCTACGCTTAAATTTTCATCAAACCAACCTACCTTTTTTATAAGCCTGTTATTAACCATAAAACAGGAAAAATGGGGATGCTCGTCAAATGAATCATTAAAACTACTACCAAGAATGGTTTTTATTGTCCTTAAAGAATCCCACTGGGAAGCAGTCCACATAATAAACCTCAAATGCCTCTGGGCAAAATCAACCAAGTTATCAACACAGTTCTCATGGAAAATCAAGTCATTATTAGCGACTATTACATACTCCATACCCTCTGCTAAAGCCATCTTTATTCCCATATTCCAAGCTGTTCCCACATGATTGCCTTTAGGGTTATCCACCACGGTTATCCCCATCGGGACTTTTGTGGAAAAAGTAGTCGGTCTTAATCCTTTAGCAGAATAATTAACTATTAAGTAAAGCTTTAAATTGTGATCTTTAGAAGTTATTGACTCAACAGTTTGCCTAGTAAAATCAGCATGGAGTCCATTCGCATGATAAACGGGGATAACAATTCCTAACTTCATATTGTTATGTTTATAACATGAGTTTATTGTTTTGTAAACATCTTAAAATAGGCTTATCCAAGTCTTCATCGCTTCTTTTAATTTCCCAAAATATTCTTCTTCTGGCAAACCCTCAGCTATTTCCAGATAACATTGCTTGACAGTTTTACCTTTCAATTCAATCCTATCAATTATTTCCCAAAAAGTCTCATTTGCCAATAAGCCTTTACTCTCTTTTTCCAGATTAACCCAGACATTTGAAGCCCGATCATGATTAACCATCGGTTCTCCAGCCAAAACAGCTAGACCCAAATAATCACAAATCTTTTTGGCAATTATCCCGCACCAAATATCACCCATTCTTTCTACACTATAATCCTTACCCATTAAAGGCCAAAACATTAAAGGAATTACCTTTCTCTTAAAAGCCAGATTCATGCCACTCATCGGGTAATAATAACTTGGAGGAACAGGAGAAAAAATATTTGCGTCAGCTTCACCAATACCATAAGAAAGTTGGGTTACAGCGTCTACGTCAGGTACACCATACCAGCAACCCATATTTATAACAGCTTCTACCTCGCCAGTATTATGGTAAGGAGTACCTCTTGGCCTGACTTTTTCCAATGTCCATACCCACCTAGTCAACGGCACAGATAATTTTTTTAAATGGGTTTCCAAAAAAGGCAACGCTCTGGGATCAGGATAAACATCGTCATCCATAGTGATAACCACGTCAGCTCCATCCTTGTAAGCCTTATAAAAACCAAAACATCTCACTCCATCCGTCTTTTTCCTGATTATCCAAGACTTGTCAACCAACTCACAATCAATATCCCTATGGCATAAATGGACAATTTTATTCTCACCTTTGCTAGGCAACTTAAAAGTCTTATAGGCATTATCCTCTACCACATAAATTGTGCAAGGAAAAAAATCCCACATCTCCAAGAATTTTTTGATACTTTTCTGCCTGATGGTCGGTACTACTATAGCCGTATTCATTTTGTTTCCAAAAGATACTGGTATTCCATCATCCAGTCATCTTTCTCCCAATCCTCACAAAAAAACCTGATCTGGCGGTAATCCTTTACTTTCCAACCCGACAGCTTAAAAAGGTATTCCCAATTAATCCGGTGGAAAACACTATAATGATTTTTATGCCTGATACAAAACTCTGTAGGAGAAGGTACAGCTATTAAAACAAACTTAGTCGCAATCCTTCTTATTTCCAAAAGAAGAATTAAAGGCATCGGTGAATGTTCTAATGCGTGTCTAACTACTGCCATTTCAAAAGAACCATCAGGTAAACTGGTAAAGTGCATATCTTCCCGCAATACTTCGTGATCAAGTTTTTCCCCGCCTAAAGTTACCCCTAAAGTCTTTTTACCCATCTTCTTCATTTCGTCTAAACAAGGTGCAGTTCCGCAGCCAAATTCAACCGCTGACAAAAAATCCAAATGATAACAAAAATACTGTACCATCTCCTTAGCTGTCTGGGCATGATGAGCAGAATAAGGTTCAGTATAAATTTGGCTGGTTAAATACTGATAATGTCTTTCAAAATTAGTGTAATCCATAATCACTTAAACAGGATATCCGGCCTTTTTTCACTTATCTCTATCATTTCAAGGTAATCAGATGCTTTTAACTTCCTGAAATTCATAAAACCACAATGGTATAAAACAGGCGGCTCAACTGCCGCCACTTTCATACCGACTTTTCTCACATCTTCGCAAAAAGCAGAATCCTCCCCACACAACTTATCATCCAAATACCTAAATGAGCCTATTATACTTAAATCACCCCTTCTGACAAAAAAGAATATCCTGGTTGGTTATTAACAACCAAAATCTTATAACCCCTAAACTCAATTGTTTTTAAAGTCTGGTGATGAGGGTGTTTTTTCCCACCCACTACCCCAATATCGGGAAAATAATGCAGTACTTCCATTAACCTGGTATCCCAATGAGGCTCATAATAAATATCATCATCAGCAATATGGATATATTCAGAAGGCGAAGCTAAAGAAACTCCCAGATTCTTGGCTTCATAAATAGGTACTCGCTTTTCCAGATGCTTATAAATAACCTTTGTCTTTTTCCTTTTTAAATAATGCTCTATCCCTTCCCAATTATCAGAAGCATCAAGTATCACTATTTCCAGTTCAGAATCAGTATTTTTAATCAATGTTTCTACCGTTTGTCTTAGTAAAGGAAATCGGTTGTAAGTAGCAAACACTACAGGTAATATCATATCTTTACACTTTCAAAAGACATTGTTTTTTGCCCATGAGTTTCCAGTTCCTCAAACTTTTTGCAAACTAACCCCGCCTGTTTTAGATAATTTAACATTATCTTCTGATTAAAACCAGTTTGATGTGTTTCTCCATCCCTTGACTGCCCGCCAAAGATTATATCCATATCCCAACCATCAGTCTGGTGGTTTAACCACCACTGGCAGCACCATACAAAATCAGGAACCCTAATAGTTATCTTTCCTTCTGGTTTTATCACTCTTGCCCATTCTTTTAAAGTTGGTATGACTTTAGCTTTAGGAAGATGTTCCAACATGTGGGAACTCCAAATTTCATCCACTTCCCCATCTTTATAGGGAAGTTCCCAGGCAAAAGCTTTAACATCTACCTCTTCTATATAAGGGTCAATTCTAATCCAATCACCTTCTATCCATTCATCAGGTGAACCAGCACCTAAATCTATCCTAAGCATTTTTAACTTTCATTTTTAAAATTAACTATTTTATCACTCTTATAAAAAAATCCGCTTCCTGGCCAAACTTCACCACTTCTGAAGCTAAAATCATCATTTACATATAGTGGGAGTACATCTCCCCATTTATTTTTAAATATTTCGGTATTTCTATCATGGGTAAGCAAATCTCCGTCTTTTTCCACTCCCATTTTTTTATTTATCCATTCTTGGTATTCTGGTCTGACAGCTGTTACTCCCGACACATGATGGCAAGGAACATTAACCACTATATTTTTATATCCCAATCTTAAAGAAGCTAAACCCAGCTCACGATCATACAAATGAAAATATTGATAGTTCTGGTCTATTCCATTATTTTTCTTTAGCATTTCCATCCTGAAAATTAGGGCAAATCCATCAAAAATAGCGACTGGTTTCCACTCTTCCTTCATCCTCATCCCGTGAATTTCTGCCTCAATCATGTTGGACAAACCAGCCGCCTGATCCGCTCTTTCCGACATTTGCAATCTCCCGCCATTTGGCAGACATCCCTGCGCCCCAAAAAATCCAGCCATACCTAAATCTTTCATTTGTTCAAAATAGGAAAGTATTCGTCTGTCCCAATACTGTTCATAAATATAGACATCATTATGGATTATTGCCAAAACATCAGTTTCACAAAGTTCATAAATTTGCTGGTATGTTTTTACCAAACCTAAGTTTTCCTTATTCCTGACATAATTTAACTTTTTAGGTTTTATATATTCCCTGAATGTTTTTTCCACTGGATCAGTAGAATTATTATCTATTATTAACCATTCAACCTCTGGTGAAGTTACGGTTTTTAGAAGTCCTAATATACCGATTATATCCCGCAGTTGGTTCATTATAGGAATAACTATGGTCAAACGTAAACTTGACATATTGTTTCCTTATAAACTAGGAGTTAACTTCATTTTAAGGATCGCATCACCTTTATACTCTATTATCGGCCAGATTCTTTCAACTTGTCCACTTCTAAAGCTAAAATCATCATTTACATACAGGGGGAGTACGTCTTTCCATTTATTTATAAATTTTTGTTTATTCTCGTTATGTATTTTACCTTCTTCAAATCCACTGCCAGTCATTTCTTTTAACCATTTTTGATATCCTGCCGATTCACCTGTTAATCCGCCTATATGGTGACAAGGAATATCAACTACAATATTTTTATATCCTCTTCTTATAGATTCCAAGCTTATATCACGATCATAGTAATGCAACCATTTGTATCTCATATCAAATCCTCCGTCCTTCTTTAACATCTCCATATTTAAAACCATTGCAAAAGAATCAAAAATAGCGCATGATCTCCAAGGCTGTCTCATTCTTACTCCATGTATTTCTGCTTCCAACATATTGGATAATCCAGACATTTGGCCATCTTTTTCTATATCCTGATGTCTACTACCGTCTGGCAGACATCCCTGCGCCCCGAAAAATCCCGCTATACCTAATTTATCAATTTCATAGAAATAACTGATTATCCTTTGATCCCAATCTTTCTCATAAATAAAACAATCCGTATGAAGAAGCATTAAAAGGTCTGTAGTGCAATTTTCATAAGCATATCTATTAGTCTCCATTAAACCAATATTTTTTTCAAATCTGACAAAATTTAATTTCTTTGGTTTAATATATTTTCTCACCCATTCCTCAATAGGCTCGTCAGATCCATTGTCTACTAATAACCATTCCGTTTCTTCAGAGGTATTGAATTTTAAACATCCCCACATCGGCATTAACCAACGCAAACCGTTCATGATGGGGATTAAAATCGTAAGTCGCATATTAAAAGGGATAATAAAAACTCTTCAGCTTTTTATCAGGTTTCAAATCCTCGTGTTTCATGCCAAAATAATGTGCCACTTCATGCTCCAAAATGTAATATAGGTGTTCTAAAACCAAGTCCTTCTGAAAATAATTAGCAACCAAAATATCATGTTTATAAACTATAATAGCTGTTTTTTCTCCATTTGGTTGGCCGACAAATTCAGCAAAATTAAATGTTAAACCCCGATAATATTTAAGATAATCAACAGAGCTACAAATAAACTGAATGTTTTTACACATTGCCTCTTTCCATAATTTATGTTTTTTTATGGCTAATGAAGTTACAACATTTAACATTTCCTGATAAAACTCTTCATCAGAAGGCATATAAACCTTTAATTTCTTTATTCTGGCTTTTCTTTTATTTACTAAGTTAATCTCTTTTTTCATAATTCCTCCTTCTTTGCTCAAATTTCTGGCAAGGACACTTATTCACACCACAACTATCAAATAAAGTTTTTTTATCCCCAAGGTAATGATGGGCGGCTTTTGAATGGTCACAGTTCTTACAATATTTCCTTGTTTCTGGATTCCTCATTTTTCCAACTCTTCCTTTACTTTTTTCCACAAAAGGTCACAGATAGGATAAGACTTGCATGGCTTATTTTCCCCAAGCCAAGCACTCCAATATTTATATGAATAATCATAAGGTGAAAAATCATCTAAAAGTTCCATTAATTGTCCAATAGAAAGTAAAGGCAAACTTAACTTTACCCATTCAAATTCTTTCTTCATCTTATTCCAATCCTTCGCCCAAGAATCAAACATTTGATGGACAGCCCATCCTTGAATGTTTGGACTACCTATTTTATAAGTTGGGGAATAAATATATTCGTTTCCAATCGGTTTCCACCATTTTCTTAATCTTTCTCTCCCTTTTTCTGATAATCGGTTAAGGTCATCCGCTGTTATATTTTGCTTCATATATGGTAAGTTTTTTTAGGTTTTACTTTACCTGTTGCTTTCCAACCAAACTGGTCGTCAGGATGTTGGGCATATCTTGTTTCAAACGGATCAAACCGTTTACCCTTTTTATCAATTGCCCACGGCTTACCTGTTTTTTTATCATGCCCAAAAGCTACCGGCTCTCTGGAAAAACGGTGGAAGGCAAAATTAATCTTTTCCTTTTTTTCTTCTATTGCTAAACAGCAAAAACGAATCAACTTTTCCCTTCCAGCATCCATTACTTTAAATTCCCATTTTTTAGTTTGTTTACAAAACGGGCAATTAGTTTTTCCAGTTTTCTTTTTCTTCTGTAACTTTTTCATTTTTAGGTACTACAATAATATCACCATTCTCATCATAAACCTCATAGGCTTGACATTCACTATTTAAGCAGGTAAAAATATACCTTTTCTTATTCCAGTCTATATGTAAATGAGTATTAGACGGTTTACCCGCCTTTTCACACTCTTTACAAAGAATTACAAAATTTTTGATTGTTCCTGCCATAATTTTTTAATTAATTAATATTTACTGCGCCTCTATCGTATTTTCATTTCCAATTATTACATTCTCTTCTTTTAGTAAAGTTGTAGTAGTTGTTTCTACTCCATCATTACCATTAATCCCTGTAGTCTGAGTTTCCGAACTCCTGCCAATGCTTGTTAAAACATTATCCATTTCCTGCTTTTTTCTAGCTGCCATTATTTTCTCAAAAATGGCAACCGCCTTTTTCTTGGTATTTGCCTCAATCCTTACCATATTTGCAGGCAAATTAAGGGAATGTAAAAAAGATTCCCTATCCCTTTTCACGGAATAATTTTTTTTATTGATTTTAAACAGGTATCTTGGCATTTATTTTTTCCTCTTTCCCTCTTTTTTTTCTTTTTTATTTACTGCACTTTTAGCCTCTTTTAATAACTCTTTACCTTCCATTTTCAATACCTCTGTAACTCCTAAATCCGGTAAGAAATATTTATAAGCCGCCCATGCCAATAAAACTAATACTAAAATAACCGCTAACCAAACCATAACTATCACCTCCCGTCTATATCCTTTGAGCAATTAAAACAATGCTTATATTGTTTCTTCAGAGTTATCTTCAAAGCCTTTTTCTTACAGATCGGGCAAATTACCAAGTCTTTTATTAAAGACTGTAGAATAAACAAGTGGAGATCATTTAGTCCCTTCTTCATTTTCGTCAATGCGGGGCAACGTCTGCCCATCATTGCCCCGCATAAGCCCTGCTAAAAATATGCTAACATTCATAATTTACTAAAATATTTTATTGTTGTCAATAACATAAATATAACTATTCTGCTTCCCAATCAAGTTGTTTTCCTTCAGACAGATAAAATGGCTTTTTTATCTTGTCTTTCCAATCCCAGTTTGTCTCTTTTTTCCTAAAGCTTTTTAAAACCACTTTCTCAGTCACTTCATCCAAAAGGTTCTCCCTCATTACCTCATCAGTGAACAAAAAATCATATTCTATTCCTTCAATAGTGCAACGGATCGGGTCAAACACATCAAGCCTGATTAACATTTCTTTTTTATGGTTAGTAACAACGGACAATAACCAGTTATCCTGTGGCTGTTCCGTATCAAAATCCTCAATAGTTCTAACATCAATATTACTCCAGAAAGTTTCCATTCCCCCATGGCTATGCCACCATAGCTTCCAGTCAGACGGGCTTTCTCCATTTTTGATCAACTCATCATAAAACTTTGATAATGCCCGTTTATCCAAAACAGTATTGGCATAAGAAACCTCCTGGTTAAAGATTTTTATATCCTCAACAATTATGGTTTCTTCTTCCTTATTCAACCTAATTTTACCCAAACCACTAATCTCATACCTTACGGCTTCAACATAAATCCTGAATTTCTGGTATTCCCTAATGTTAAAAAGCAGTTTCATGATTATTTTCTAAAGCAGGGGTTCCTGCCTCTGTTATAAATGAACGAATTCTTCTGGCTCTTAATATCCTTCTTAACCTGTAACTTCCTCCTGACATTTGCCTCTGGAATTCCTCCCAACTTACCGTTTCAAAATCAGTCCTGTTTAAAAATACTTTATCTAATTGGCCACCAACTCTGGCTAAATACATTTCTCCATGATCCCTTGTTACAACCAGATTTATTTCCTCAATTAGCCTTTCACCTTCAGGCATACATAACCTTAAATAATGTTCTGATGAAAAATTAGTCAAACCAAATCCCCTGAAAGTGTCAAATAATTCAGCTCTAGTTTCATCATATCTGACATTAGACGGAGGCAAAGTCGAAGTCAACCAATTACTAACAGAATAACTTCCACCTCCACCTCCACCTCCAATAGAACTAAAAGTTTCTTCTAAACTTGAAGAAGTTAATCTATCACTTGTTGATTGGATAGTACTCGTTGATACTGATGGAGATGTAGAAACTCCTGACATAGAAATTGATATTAACCTTGCCTCTCCCATTGTACCTATTTTATTTCCTTTTTCATCTTGGTCATATCTTTCAAAACAGTAATTATCAGGCTGTCTTTTAGCGTGTTTAAAAAAATCACCCCAGCTTTTTACATAACCGGCATCAATATTCGGGCTGGAGATATAATCTATCAGGTCAACAATCAGTTCATAATAATCCTTTTCCTTAAACTCCTTATCAATATCATTTTTCAAGTTTCCCCAGCAAGGATGAGTATTATTGATTGTCGGACTGTCATAACCACCATCATGACGCTTGGTAATATTTAAAATTTCAATTCCTTGGTCAAAACTACTTTTAGAAAAATCTATACGTATCTGGAAAACTCCTAATTCTTTTGCCCTTAACCATTTATCGGCTTTTACTTTTATCAATCTGGTAGTCACAACCAACCTTTTTTTAGTATCAACTTCTATCTTTTCCACCAAAGTGTTCAGTTTTAACTGAGTAATTAATTTTCTATGTTCCTCTACTAATTCCGAACGCTTGGTTTGCATCAGCTTTTTATATTTTTCTTCCAGTTGGCCTTTAGTCTTAGCTATAGTCTTTAACTTTTTATCCAATTCCTCCATTTCTTTACCTTGCCTGTCAACCTTATCCTTTATTTCTCCAGCCCTTTTCTTGGAAAAATCAGTTATCAGCTTAACTACCTTCTCTTCACCATTACCCTTACCCTGCTGAGTAGTTTTTTTACCTTTTGCCTCAGCAGGGGGGTTAGCTAACCCTGTATAATTTTCAGGATTACCATTAGTTAAAACTTCATTAATTTTTTGATAAAAACCCGCAATTGCCGCCATATTATTTTCTTAAAACATCTCTTTTACCATGACAACGAAGACAAAGAGTTAATAATTCATCTTCTTTATGTTCAGGATTTTTTGAATTTCTCCCTTTATAGTTAAGATGATGAACCGTAATATCTACTCCATAGAATATTTTATGTCTTTCTCTGGTCAATCCACAATCTCTACATTTTTCTCTATCACGTTGAATTACTTTTTCTCTAATTCCTCCAAATCTAGTTGTATGGTTATATTTAGTTCTTTTAGAAATCTCAGTATAAGGTTTAAGATTTTTTAATCTCCTTTGTTCTCGCCATCGTCTTTGTTGTTCATATCTTTCTACTCTAGTCCTTAGTTCATATTCCTTTTGTCGTAAAAGAATCCATTCTCTATTTTCTTGGTGATATTTCTTTTGATGAACAAGTATCCTTTTTTTATTTTTTAAATACCACTGTTTAAAATATTCCTTTCTATCAGAAGTCATAAATACATTATATCACATGAGTTCAACATTCTTGACCGCCTTCAATATTTTTTACGAGGACTATCCTGTCACCATCTTCCAACTCATAACCCAAATCATCAATCTCTTCACCATTGACATTTATTTCTTCTGATTCTTTTTTAGAGATACCAGCTGCCCTTAAAGCTTCTTCGACACTTCTGCTGCCATTCAAAGCCACTTCCTGTACTTTAGAACCGGAACGGGCAACTTTAACTATAATTTGTCCAGATTTTTTCTTAGCCACTATAATCACCTCCTCCTAAACCATCATTAAATTAGTAATATCAAAGATGATGTCAAACTTTGTTGACTCTTTTTTAGCATACTTTTTTACCACGCTCGCCACTAATCCACCACAGATAAAAGTGTTATAAACAATAGACCTTGCCGTACAAGGTTCCTTATGGACATTTAAAGACAGCTTACTGTCATAATGAAGAATTGAGTTCTTATCATGAGGATTAACAACCAATATCCGCAAAAGTTCCCCACCCATCCTGGCATCTATGTAGCAATCAAACTTCTTGTTTTCCATAATTAACCGCCAGATTTCTATCCTTTCCTCCATTGAATCTACCGCACAAATTAGCACAGACGAATGACTATATCCATTTTTTAAAAAATCCTGGAATTTTTTATTTACCTGTTTTATTTCTACCCCGATATTCTCCTTGATATTTTCAGCTAATGCTTTTACCTTATCCTGTCCAACTTGATCAATCTTATAGAACTGTGAAGCGACATTATGGATAGAAACCTTGTCAAAATCTATCACTGTCAAATCAGTACATCCCATCTTGGCAAGAGCTAAAGTTGTAAAACTTCCTATCCCTCCTGCCCCGATTATAGATATAGGAAAACCTAAATCTTTTTGGCTGACTAAATCCGTCTGTCTTTTAAAGATATCTTTAACTTTAAACATGCTACCTTTAATTATATAAATTTATTTATTTGTTGTCAATAGCACAACATAAGTTATTACTATCTTTTAAGCTAAATCATCTTCGCTTATATAGTGTCCAAGATTATTTGCCTTGCTTCTTAGATCACTTCTGATAACTTCATTTTCTGGTAATATATGTATCCCGACAGGAGTTACTTTTATTCCCGTCTTTTCTATCCCTTCTATCTTTTTAGGGTTATTAGTTAAAAGCCTGATAGACTTAACACCTAGTTTTTCAAGCATTTCACCTGCTACAGTAAAATCCCTACACTCGGAAGGAAAGCCCGCATTTTTATAGGCTTTGTCTGTATCTATTATTTCCCCTTTATCATCTTTTCTTTGCTCAATATGCCCGTCATTCCATGAAAACATACCATTAAGTTGTGCCAACTTACCTGCTATTCCTGTTCCCCTTCCCTCCTGCTCAAGATATAAAATTACTCCTCTGCCTTCTTTCTTTATCTGCTCCATACTCTCATGAAGTTCATCCCTGCACTCGCAGTTTATGGCATCATAGACCTCATTAGTCCTACAGGATGAGTGCATTCTTACTAATAAATCCTCACCATCGCCTATTGCACCATTATTAATATTTCCAAACACTAAAGCCTCATGATGTTCTCCCGTTGTCTTATCGCCATAAACGATATAAGTCCAGTCGCCATGTTTAGTAGGAAGTGGTGATCTGCCAAATTCCTCAATCATACTTTCTCCCTCTTTTTGAAATAGCAGTTTTGTGTGTTCTATTACCGCCCATTTATTGTACCATTCCTCTCGTCTTGTCCCCTGTATTCCTCTAAATGGATAAAAGTCTAATTCTTCTCTTGTCGGATAACTATTTACTCGCTCCATATCACCTTTTAGTTTTTTTAATTTCTACTATTTTACCTATATTTCTATTTACCTCTTTGCTTTTAATAGATTAGATATATCTTTTAAAGCTTTATTATAGCCACGTGGATACCGCTTTTCATCAGTCGTTCTTTTCTTATCAATCTTTTTCTTCATTTTTTCAACTTCCTCAATTAGACGTTGACGTTCTTGTTTTATCCCATCATTTACCCCAGAATTATAACCTTTATACATTTTATTCTCCTTTGGTTTTAATTTCTTCTAACAAATCAATAATCCTTAAATCCCATTTTAAATTACATTCATTCCAACCATTATCATATTCTTGACTTGTAGTTTCTACTAAATCCACTTCTAAACTATCTAATTTTTCATTGATTTCATCTATCCACTTCTCCCTCTCTTTGGTGAAAAGGGGTTGAATTTCTTTCCAAAAAGTATCCATATTTGGGTGAAATATCCAATTAGTCATTAAATATGCTTGAAATCTCTTTTTTTCCTCTTTAAGTGTTTTCAAAGTTCCTCCTCTATAAAAATCCCTCTTTCCAAGTTTATATAATCAAATATCTTTCTTTTAATCCGGTAAACCTCAATTCCCCGATACCCCTTGCAATCTATCACCCTCGTCTTTTGGTTCTCATTATCATAGAACATAAAATCAGCAATATAATTTATTTCCCTTATCTTCTTGCCGTTAAGCATATAACCTTCCTGCAATCTAAACTTAGGTTGAAGCAATAAATCCTTGATCTTCCCGCACTTCTCAAGTATTTGTAAAGTTTGGTACATGCCCGCCTCTTTCCTTGAGTCAAACACCTTGCCTAGCTTTATGGTTGGTTGGTTATGGTATTTACTTCTCATCTACTTCCCTAAACTCCATCACTACCTCAAATGTCTTTTTACAACCATCACACTTGACCTCATCGCCAACGCTTACGAACAAAGGCACCTCGTCATCCTCATAGTCGCAATTGGGGCAAATGAAAAGTAGTCTATCGGACATAAATTTCTCCTAAAGCTATGGCTAAACAGATTAAAAATAATAAAATGGCTAAAAAGAATAGCTTGTTCATGTTTCCCTCTTAAATTCTGGCATTTCCTCAAGATTGTAGTACCATAAAAGGGCATCTTTGGCATTCATACAATCTGGATGAACAGGGATATAATATTCCCTTTTAGTTGACGCATCCCGCATTTTTAAATATTTATGTACTCTATCAGGATCATTCTCACCCATATCCAGTCCATAAAGAGTATATTTGTTATATTCTTTATCCCCTGAAGCAAAGCTATCTATCTCTTTTCCTTTTAAAACTTTCATAAACCTATCACCCATCCGTTCCACAATCACCCTTCTTACCTCAGCATTTTCCTCTTTGGAAAAGTCTTTATATGTTAGCTTTTCAGGCTTCTCAATTACCTTTTGGGGAACAACTGTCCCATGCCAATACCAACTCTTTTTATCTCCCCAGATAAGAGCCGGTTCTTTATCGTTATGCAGATGTTTTTCACTATCTATGGTTATTTTTGGAAAGGGAATAGCATACATAGTCGTTGAAGATAGCCATAAATAACCCACACCTGACTTTATGCACTTATCAAGTACCTTTATGGTTTTTATCCGTTTTTTTATTATTGGCAGGTTTTTATAGAAATAGCCTACAAAGACAGGCCAGATAAATTCAAAGTATTCCCATGTTTCGCTCCCAAGATTGCTCCTAAGATCGCTCCTAAGATCGCTCCCAAGATTGCTCCTAAGATCGCTCCCAAGATTGCTCCTAAGATCGCTCCAAAGATTGCTCCAAAGATCGCTCCTAAGATCGCTCCCAAGATCGCTCCCAAGATCGCTCCCAAGATCGCTCCAAAGATCGCTCCCAAGATTGCTCCTAAGATTGCTCCTAAGATTGCTCCTAAGATTGCTCCTAAGATCGCTCCAAAGATTGCTCCCATTTTCATATAAAACAACCTTCCTTTTAGTCGGTAAGAATTGGTTTAATTCTTCTAAGGCTTTTTTCATTAAAGTTTTACTCTGTTTCTTAGTCCGCCAGCCTAAAAGGATTTTTAAATACCCTTGTAAGAATTTTTGTCTATTTTCTTTAGTATTTCTCATATTAATCCCTCACCTCTCTAGCTTTTTTAGCCGTATAATCGTATTCCCTCGTTCTTAAAACCGCATAAGTGCCCTTGTCTAAATCTATGCTTTTATGCTCCTCATGACTTAGTTTCCCCTTATTGGCAACGGTAAAATAGATTGCCTCACCGACTTTAAAAACTTCCCCACCCATTATCCTGTGACTATGGTTAGTCACTTCCCCATAAACCAAAATATTTCCTTCCTGCCTAATGGCATTCTCTAGCAGTTTGTCAATTGATTTAATTAAAAGATCCCCATGACGTATTATCATATATCCTCCTTTAAATTTTTATAATTTTTCTATCTCCTCATCCCTTAGACCTAAAATTCTTCTAAGCCTAAGAGTCAAGAGACTACCACCAACCGCCTCTTGGGGGTACAGGAGTTGCCCAAGGTTTCTCAGGTTGACTTGGCTTAGGTGTCGCCCAAGGCTTGGGAGTAGCACTTGGTTTAGGCGGTACACTTGGTTTAGGAGTTGCACTCGGCCTCATCACAACTGGTGGTTTTGGAGGAACTGGTGGCTTAGGCCAAGTAAAAGCAAAACCTACTGTCGCTGTTAAAAAAACTAAACTTACCAAAGTAACTAAACTTATCATCAATTTTTTCATTATTAATTCACCTCCTTATTAGCCAACATAATTTTTCTAGGCAAGGTTATAACTTAATATAACCCTGCGTACAAAAATTATTAAGGATCAATACGGTCACTTAATGTCGCACAATCTTTACCGTTGAAACGCCATAACTGTACCCAGAGCGTTGCCCCTGGATTTAAACCAAAAATAGTCACTTGGTTTACTTCCTTTGACAAATACGGAATACCATAAGGCAAATTATCCTTTTCATATCCGTAAGTAATAGCCCAATGAGTAGTATTCGTATCGTTCTCATTCCAATTTACCTGTACTGCGTCTGAACTTACCCTTTTATAGGTAAAAGATGGTTTTGCCGGTAATGCTACCGTACAGACACTCGGCTGGTAAGATGGATTGTAATTTACGTCTGGGGACCAACTGCATTCGTGTCCGGTTGCCTGTCGGCATTGTTCATCTGTTGGCGGAACCGATGTAACTGTCGGCTCAACTATGGTTGGAATCGGAGTCGGAGAATTAGTAACTGTTGGAATCGGACAGTCCCATTCCCATTTTATACACTTTTTTTCTTCCTTAGTGCATTTCCAGCCATATTTGACACATACCTTGTAATCACTCCATTTAGTGCATTTGCCCTTTTTATCATATTTAAGGCAAATATAATCCTCTTTTTCACAGACTGGTTCCCATTTCTTACAGACTGTCTTCCAGTCCTGACAGATCTTTTTACAACCCGTATGGTCTTCCTGCGCACTTGCCGAGGTAAATTTTAAAGAAAGCAAGGAAAGCAACAAAACACCTGCTATTAAAAATACTAAAAAAATTATCTTTTTAATATTTATCACCTCCGATCATTAATATATTTTTATACGCTTTGAAACTTCTTTTTTAAATTATCAACCCAGTTACTGTTTTTAATCTCTTCCAACAAATCGTTGTATTTTCCTCTTTCCTCTCCTACCCGTCTGTCAACTTCATAAGATACCACATTTTCAATTGCTGCCTGTAATGATTTCATCGCTTCTTCAAGTCCTTTATAAACATCTACTTTCTGTTCCAATTTATTTTCTATATCTGCATAAGTCTTTTCACTATTTCTTTTAAGATAGTCTGTTTTTCCAATCGGCTTGCTTATCTTCTGATAATAAGCCACTATTTTCTCTTTCCATACCTTTGACATGTCATAAGCTTTTAAAGTCCTTTTCACTTTTTCAACATTCTCTTTATTCATTAAACCGTTTAATATCCTAATCCTGCCATAAGCATCATCATGCCCTGTTTTTTCTTCAATTTCTTTAACTGTTGCTCCAAAATTATATAGATTTAAAAAAATATCTATTTCTTCTTCTGTCCAATGTCTACCTAGCATTTTAAATCACCTCCTTCTGTCTTCTTAAAAATCAAATAATTAAGTTTCGTATATTTTTTGCTTTATTTCTTATCTTTCGGTTTTCTAATATATCAATCTATCTCAAAAACTCTGTTTTTAAAAATCAGCCATGTTTTTTCTTTCTCCTAAACAGTTTTTCTGAATAGCCCCTGACTCAACATAATGACCCAGGAAGCCCGATACTGTTCTTTCCTTACCCATTAGTCATTTTATGCCTAGCATCTTTTTTTTACCCGTTTTTAATCTTTCCTCCCTGAATATATTGTTGTGATTATTATACCATTTATTTTCAGACAATGCAAGAGGTAATTATTTGAACAGCCACTTCTTAAAACTGGAACTTGACATGCTATCGTAATTTTTCCTGAAACTTCTGGCATACTTGACTACCTTTAAGAAGTTTATGGCTTTTTCTTTTTCTTCTTTTACCTTACCGCTTTTGGAAAGTTTCACCAAATACCACCTCCCGCAAAAGATTCTAAAACAACCGCTTTTTTGTTTTCAACATCAGTATCAAAAAACTTCAGGTCAACACTACCTACCGCATTACCCTTGGTCTTGGAAACATAAAGCCAGCCATTATCAGTCATCTTGATCTTATGGGGATCATCAGCATCTTTTTGCCTGACTACAATCAAAACATCAGTCGAGTCCTGCTTGAAGGAAGCGGAACCGGCTATATCGTCAGAAGTCGGAGCAGTTTCTTTCTTTTGCTCTTTAGCCCTTTTCCTCAGATGGGCGATAACCATGATGGCCATCTTTTTTTCCTTGGTGATAAACCTCAACCTTTTTAAGACATTCGCCTGCTCCTGCAAATAATTAGACCTGTCGGTAACAAAATAACCGATATGGTCGATAATAACCAAGTCATAATGCTCCTCCAAAGAATTTATCGTCTTTTCCAGATCCTGGATGTTCTCAATATCCCTGTCAACAAACAGGTCGATATAACTTTCCTTATCAGCTAAATCCTCCTTGGCCAACTCCCTGTATGGCTTATCCAGCCTGATTGATGCCAGCATCTCCACAATCTTGTTCCCTGTTTCTAAAGCAATATACAGGACTTTTTTCTTCTGCCTGGCGACATTGACAGCAAAATTACAAGCCATAGTGGTCTTACCGACATTAGTATCGCCGGTAAAACAGTAAAGGTTGCCAGGAATAAACCCGACTATCAGGTCATCTAAAGAAGGAAACCCTGTCTTGGGAGCTATCTTCTCGAATTCCCTTTCTTTTAACCTCTCTTCTACTACCTCTGATACCTTTCTGGGAACCTTACTGGTATTTTTCTTGTTTAGGTCATAATACCTGACTGCCTGCCTGAAAATCGTGTCTACCTCATGCTGTGTTAATGGCGGGGTATAATTTCTGCCAATGTTAACCACCATGTCATAAACATTCCTCTTGTCAAGCCTGTTAAGAAGGCTTCTTGCCAGCCTGAATAAACCATCATTTCTCTCCCCTGCTCCCAAAAACAGGTAGTCGTTGATGTTAACCAGACTACTGGTCAGTCTTTTAACTTCTCCAGCAACCTCTGGTGTTGAGGAAAGCGATGGCATGTTTTTTAAGTTTTCCTTTGTCGGCGGGAAAACCCATTCGTATTTCAACTCTTGGTTGTCAACTTTCCTAATGGTTGGCGGAATGATGACATAGCCTCCTTCGCTCCTGACATCAATGTTTTTTCCGGCAATATTTACCCTGTTGCCATAACCTTCTTCAAACTTCAGGAAGAAATGCCTGCCGCCGGTTCCAGTCCTGCTGATCACCGTAGATTTCATCTTAGTGACTAGATCGTTGGACAAACCGCTTTTTTTAGCACTGTCATCGTCTATAACCATAATGCCGGATAACTTTCCGGTGATTACTGCCACCCCATGTTCTGTTTCGGAAAACCACTTCTCTAACTCCTCGTCTGAAGCCAACCTGCTTCTATAGGGAACAACTTCGGCAATGGCTGGTGTCTTATTGTTGTTGACCGGAAAGACCGACCATCCGATTTCCTTATACCTTTTCGCCCATTTGTAAACTTGGTTCATACAATACCTTTCTCTTTGAGTGATGCCCAATAACGGTCATACCTGTCCCTCATGCCGCCTTTTTCTGGGTGGAAACTCTTAATCGCAAAAGACTGGAACTCATCCCATTCTGGAATATGACCTCTGGTAACATCCATATTCAACCAACGGGTGAGGGTAAAATACATCGTCTTATGCCTTGGATACAACCGCTTCATCTCTCCTCCTTTAACCAGTTCCAAAAGCTCGGAATGCTTTCTCAAAACATATTCCAACCAGATACGGTTATTGCAGGCAATGTTATAAAGTTCCTGGTTGGTACAGGGAACCATGGCTGTTTTTGCGGAAAGAGGTTCACTTTCAACATTTACCTTTTTCTTTTTTATGTTGTTTTTTTGTTTGACTGAATTGGGGGAACCGTTTGTGGAAAGGGGGCTTTTTTGGAGGGGTAATATGTATTTTACAAGAGGGGGGGTATTATTAATATATATGGGGGGAGATTTAGGGGAACCTTTTTTGCCAGCTAGTAGGCTTTTTCCTACTAGTAGGCTTTTTCCTACTACCCCCTTGGAATAAGAATGGGGCTTTATAAAGCCAAAAACCCTGCCTACTAGTAGGCTTTTTCCTACTACCCATCGAGAATATGTTGTATTGAAGCTCCAAACCTTAGTACCTAGTAGGCTTTTTCCTACTAGTAGGCTTTTTCCTACTAGCTGATCCAAAATTTCCTTTACTGACGGTCTGGAGATGTGGGTAAGTTTTTGAAAATCTGTCAAAGAAATGGCATTTTCTTTTTTACCTTCTCCAAGTGTTTTTAAAAGCACCACCCAAATGACTTTCCATTCATTTCCAGACAAATGGAGAGAACATAGCTTTTCAGCTATTTTAGGAGATATAACGATACTGCCATTTTCTATCTGGGCATTTTCCATAAGAATAGAAAACTTTAAGTTATAAATTACTGAATGTTATCAGGATTACCTTCCTCTTTATCTGTCCGTCCCACATTGCTTTCTACAATAATCCCTGTCTTTTGGTCTATAACAACAATACCTTTTCCATAACATGCCTGACAGGTTATTGTTCCGTATTTAAGCGTGCCAAAGCCGTTACAAAGGCCGCATTTCTGATTAATAAATCTTGGTAAGGATGTATTTTCCATGTCTGTCTTTCCTTTCTTGGAATAATAATAAAACTCTTTCTTTTAACTTGTCAATAGGTTAAAGAATATTTTCATTAACATAGGTTTTTATTTCTTTCTCTGTCCACTTCCTGCCTTTATTTTTATCCTTCCATGGCCTGCCTTCTTTCGGGTGTATTTCGGGTAAAGAGATTTCTTTTACTTCATTTTCTTTAACTTTATGTTTTAAATGTAATGATGCACCTATCTTGTCTATTAATTTTTTAAGATGTTTTTTTTCAGATTCTTCCATAATTAAAATTTACGGGGCGGGCAAGGCTTTTTTTCCTTGAGATTAAAAATTATAAATGCAACGAACATTGCTACATGATACAACTGATATTTAACCCGCCCCGCTTACCTTGTACCGTAGGATACAAGGCTATCTGCCCATGGAAGGTTTTGAAGAACCTTCCTTCCCGAACAAATGTGTATATTTATTCGGGCTTTTAAAGAAACAACTTTTTAGATCAAGTTATTTCCTTAGAAGCTTTTTAGAAAGCATTATTATATAACTTTTGTCCTAAGTAAGTTATAACATTAACTGTAACCGCATTTCCACACATCTTGTATCTTTGCGTGTCGCTTATAAGTTCCCCGTCTGTACCATATTTAGTCCAGTTATCAGGAAAACCCTGTAAGCGTTCACATTCAATAGGTGTTAATCTTCTAATAGACATTCCCTGTTTAATTCCGCCAGTATTTGCCCCATCTACAGTAAAAGAATAATCGCCTTTAATATTTTTCTGGTTGCGTTGTAAAAATTTAAGTGGATGTCTTTTCGGTTGGTTGTTTTCAACAACATATTGATTACCATTTTTTTGTCCTAATCTTCTTGTTTTTTGTGAAATGAGTTCAAATTCAGCCACATAAGATCCTGTCGTATTCCCTTTCCAATATTGGGCTTTGATTGTATTGGCAACATTTTTACATCCCGATATTTTTCCGTTAAATTCCTTGTCATCGTTTCCGATAGGAAATACTTTTGGTCGGGGTTGTCCTCTAAGATTTCCGATAATGAACACTCTTTCCCTATTCTGTGGGACGCCGAAATTCTTGCTGTTAAGCACTTACCATTGGACATCATACCCAAGCTCAGTAAGCGTGGCGAGGATGGTTTTGAAAGTTCTGCCAGAGTCATGAGATAGCAGTCCTTTGACGTTTTCCAGTAAACACAGTCTTGGCTGCTTCTTCTTGAGAATCCGAGCGATGTCAAAGAATAGTGTTCCTCTGGTGTCGTTAAATCCCCCCCGTTTGCCAGCAATACTAAAGCTCTGGCAAGGAAATCCCCCGCATAAGAGGTCGTGATCGGGGATATCGGAAGCAGGGACAGTTGTGATGTCATGGGTGTCGCACTCCCCGAAGTGTTTTTTGTAGACTGAGGCTGCGTATTTGTCCCACTCGTTTGAGTAGACACAACTAAAGGCATTGCTGCTTTCCCTCCCCTTTTGGCCGGAGTTAATGTCGGGCTTATCCCCGTCTGGTCGTATATCATCCCTGCTTGTCCGTTGCTCTTGTATATGTTCCCCAGCTTTTTCAAGTCCATATCTGAATCCTCCTATTCCAGCAAATAAATCTATAAATCTGATTTTTTTCATTCTACCAGTTTCTTCAACAATTCTACTTCAGTTTCGTTTTCTTTTCCACAGTTATGGCTTGAACAGAGATAGAGAACTCTTTCCTTTTTACCTTCTGATTCATAAACAGTTACCTTGTAGATTCCTATGGCTTCTTTCAGGCAGAATTTGGCTTGGCATTTATGCTGTTTAAGTGTAGTTTGTGGTTCTGGAGTTTCTATAACAGGTTGTAGAACGCTGTTTATAGGAACTGGAGGTATCTGGTCAGTTTTAGCTTCATCTGCATTGATCTGATGCAACTTGTTAGAGTTTTTATCACCTTGCATTGATTTAATGTCATCAATCTGATGCAAATTATTAGAATAATTATTAGTCTGCATCAATCTGATGCCATTGATCTGATGACTGGCATTAATCTGATGCACTTCTTGTCTTAAAGCCTCTTTTAACTCTTTTGTTAAGTTAAAATTACGAATTAAATGAAGAATAAAGTCATTAATTGATATAAATCCATCATCTTTAAAATGTTCTTTAATCTTGGAATAATATTCATCTGGAATATTGATAGTTGTTCTCATAATTTAGTCTGCATCGATCTGATGCAACCTGTCAGTTTAGCTTTAAAAGCATTAATCTGATGCAAGTATTATTATCTTGCATCAATCTGATGCCATTGATCTGATGCAACCTGTCAGTTTAAATCTTGTTAATTGATTTTAATGATTCTTGTTTTTTTAATTCTTTCTCTTTAGAAATATCTTTACGAATAAGATCAAGAATATAAGAAGAAAAGGTTGTATAGCCTTCTACAGGAAGTCTTTCTTTGATTTCAGAAGCAAATTCATTAGGAATAGTAAGAGATATTCTCATGAGTGCTTATTATAACACCAAATTTACACATCTGTCAATAAGTAACCTATTACATCTTGTCATTACCTTTTGGAAGAATCTGGCACAGATTTGGAGGAATCCACCTTACCTTGACTGTAGATATTTTTTGTATTTCAGGGGGTAGGGGTGTCATGTTCATGACGTAAATTAAATAATTTACGACATAGTTTTAGCTTTGATTTAATTATTTTATTTATTATTTATATATAAATAATCTTATAATAATCTTTTAAAGTTTTATTTTTTTAAGATATCTTATATATATTGTACGATATATTAAAGATTAAAATAAATATAGTTATTCCTTTAATTTCTTTTTGTAACAATCTATTTTTATCATTTTAAATACTATAGGTAAAATAGGCTTTTTTATTATTCTTTTTTTTAGCTTCAATTTGCCTATTGACAGGTTGATTTTCCTATGTTATATTATATAAGAGATTAAAAGTTATAAGTTTAAGAAAGCACTAAAAACATGATACAATTTATAGATTTCATACCTCATATTTTAATAGTATTATTCTTTTTTATCCTCATAGTAACAGGTATCAACAGCGTTGATTATAGACCTCAACAGCTTAAACCCAATTATTCCAAGAAAAACAAAAAGACTACCAGGCTTATTCCCATTCATTCAAAGGACGGGCTTACTTATCTTGAATTAAATTAAACAAGGTGGTGATATTTATGGACTATGTACATATAAACATTAAAGTATCTAGGAATTCATCAAATAAGCTAGGAATTATTATTTTATCAATCTTTACTATTTATATGCTTTGTCAATTCAGCAGAGCATGGGGCAGTAAAGAAGGTTACACACAAGCTATAAATGAGTTAAGAATAGAACAAGGCAAGTAAAGCTTTGACTATTGGCTTCGTATTCTTAACATACGAGGCCAAAAGCTAAAACTTTAAAAACTAGCACATTAATAATTTAATACTATCAACCCTATAAACTAGAGCAAGCGGGAAGGATTAAAATGTCTAAAAAAGACTATACAAAAATAGCGGATATCTTTAAAAATAACCGCTTTAATAGTAGAAAATTTAAAGAGTATATAGAACAATAAGCAGATTATAAACTTACCTATCTAGTGGTGAGCTTGTCGAACCATTAAATAGGCTCATTACAAAAAGTTATAAATCGCTTGCTCTGATTTATGGGGTTGATAATCACTGGCAGATATAAGGGTATAGCGGGAAGGTAAAACATGACTGAATACTATAAATTAGTTATTGATAAAACAGCTCGACCAATGGGAAATAATAAGGAATGGTCAAGATACGATCAGGAAATAAAATACTTTAAAAGTATAGAGGAAGCAAAAAAATATGTAAAAGATCAATATTTTTATTGCAAAACAAAGTACAAAACTTTTAATGATAATGAAGAAGGCCAAACTGGTTGGATTTATGCTTTTAAAAGTGATCCCGCTAGTTATGATGATTGTAAACATTATGAACAACACTGGATAAACTTATTTAGAATACATTCAAAACCATGTTTATTCTAAAACATTTATAGCTATACCCTTATATCTGCTAGTGATACTTATATCTTTATACCTGGCAAGCTAGGAAGGAAAACCATGCACAACGAAACAATAAACATATGGACTGCTGGAGCGTTAGAAACCCGTAAAATATCTATTGTAAACAATGCAACCGATATTTTAGAGCTGATAAAAATAGGCAAGAAGCTAAATAATTTCTATACCCATTCATGTAATGGGTATAATTCAGAGAAATATGATCGTTTAGCTTTAAAATGGGAGAAAAAAGCCCAAGAGATAACCAAACGTATGAAAGTATATATTTACTTTCAAACTGACCCAAGAGGCGGAACTATCTATATAGATAATAAACCAATACCAAACAATAATTATACGCAAGCTGTATTTTTAGGATAATAAATAAGCCTTGCGGGATAGCTTGAGTTCGCAAGGCTTCAAGCTATCCAATAAAAAACAATATTAAAACATTAAATAGCTTGCCAGATATAAAGATATAACAATATAAACAAAAGGGAGGTGATTATATATGATTTTAGATAAAAAAATTATGGGTGTTTGTTCGATAGCTTCAACAGATGAAACACGGCCTATTCTAACAGGTGTATTACTAAAAGATAACAAGGCTATTGCAACGGACGGTTATTCACTTATTGAAACAGAATTGCCACATATTGACAATGTGGAAACTAAACTGCCTCCAACGGGCAACCAATATATAAACGGCGAAACCATGCTTATATCAGCTGTGCAATTATCTAAAGTTCTTACTAATATTCCGAACAAACCGAAGCTACCTATTTTAGGTTACGCTTGGACTGCTAAAAGTTCAAATGAAAAAACCGTTAAAATTGTATCAAGCGACTTGGAAACAACAAACGCACCGGAAATAATGACTATTGAAGGTAATTATCCAGATTATAACAAAGTTAAACCTGTAACAGAAGTTAAAGCTAAAATAACGGTAAACGCTAAATATCTTATAAAGCTTTTACAGGCTGTCATTAAAACAGATCCCGATCAAATCAATAATATTGTAACAATCGAGGTTCGATCAGAAAAAGAACCAATAGTTATCAAAAACGGTAACGGGGAAAATTCAAAAACTTATGCTATGCAAATGCCTTGCAGAGTTTAAGGCTTTACTATAACCATCTGTTACAGGTGGTTATAGATAAAATCTTAAATTTCTAAAATTAAAATAATGCTAGTAAAACCTTATAGTAAATTTAGGCTCAAAGCTAAAGGCAACCGAAATCCCGTCCTACAGCTTTTAGGCCACTAGCCTATAGAATTGGAGGTGATTAAATTATGGACTACTATTATAGACAATACTTAAAAAGGCATAATCTTGACCAAACCACTACATCAACTAATAAGTCAATAGACGTATACAAACAACTAAGCGACTACGATAAACCTAAAAAAGAAAGATGGCTTGATAGCGCAATCAACAAGATCAATAACGGCTACCTGATCGAGACTTATTGACTACCATAAAACCACTGGCTATTTTTAATCCGGCTGGTGGTTTTTTATTCCTTCTTTTACCTTGCTCTACCTCTTGACTTTCTTATTATAATATGTTATTATACTTACAACAATAGTTTAATGGTTTTAAAACATGATACAAACTCAATTACCACTTTCATCTATTGCCGGTAACGAAGTAGCCAAACGTGCTATAGAAATCTCTTTAACCGGCAACCATTCTATAAACTTTATAGGCAATACCGAGGCTATTCTACTTTCCAACCGAGCTAGATTTTTAGGTTTAAATTCTAAATCTTTAAAACCGTGTTCTTGCGGTAACTTTAAAGATCCTAATAACGCTTGCTCCTGTACTCCTGAACAATTACAGACTCACTACAACCAACTGGAAAACCTACAGGCTGATCTTACCATCTATACTACCAAACCAACCTATGAGCAGATTATACGGGCTTACAATAACCAGAATGAGGCCGAGTTAACCTTGCTCGAACGGGTAAAACAGGCTAAGACAAGAGAGATAAAAATAGACCTGCCTAAAATAGATAGTTTACTATCTCAAGCTACTAAAACATTATTACTCGATCAACTTCAATTCCTAAAAGTGTTAGAAATATCTAAAACCATAGCCAAACTTGCCAATTCCCCAGAAGTAGAAAACCAGCACTTAGCAGAAGCACTACAATACAGGTTTAAAACCTAAAAAGGAGGTGATAATTTATGATTGAGCCAATTACAAAAAACATGAAAGAATATCTGGAATGGCAAGATAAATATGGTGTTACTAAATTTATTGATGATAAAACAGGTGAAGGCCATAGAGGGGTAATAGTACAAAACAATGGGACAGAAGCGATTGTTTATGGTTTAACAGGAAAATATGTAAACCAATTAGTAAAAATTAAAGAAGTAAATCCTGACCAGTGGGCAATAACTTATTAAATATTATTCATAAAGGAGGTGAAAAAGTGTGGACAAAGTTAAAAAACAGGCACAACATTTATATGACGGTTTTACCCGTATTGATATTGACCATGATGAAGGCGAAGAAGCTACAAGGCTAGTCTTAAAAGATGAAATAAAATCTGATAGGTGGGAAGAATTATCTGATTTATTGTTTGATGTAGGAGAAGAAACAAAACTTTCTCAAGATAGTACCTACGAGTTTACCCATGAAGCACTAGGCTTAATATCAGACGCTACAGGTGAAACGGGAAATGAGCTAAGAGAAATAGGCTACGGGATCGAACCAGATGTATACACTTCTACTCTAACCGAGTGGCTTAATGAAAGTAACTATCATGTCTACTTTTTAGATGAAGCTATAGACAACGGAGCTAAAACTGGTTTTGATGCTTTGGCTATGGCACAACAAGAGGCAAAAAGACAGGTTTTTGATCTAGTATTAGACCATTTACTGAAAAAATAATTAAGGCTTTACTTTACCCGTAAACCTTTGCGGGTAAAGATAAGGGCTTAATAAATAAAAAGGAGGTGATTAAATATGACCGAACAATTAAAAAATGACGCTTATACATTAGCTAATTATGTTTCTCAAGAAAGCCTACAATCAGAACTTGACGACTGTTTATATGCTAAAAAAAGCGGAGATAGTTATTCACAGTTAAACAACGTAATCAAGGTTATTAAAATGGCAATAAAATTATTAAATTGAGGCTTGACTTAGCCGTCTATTTTTAGATGGCTAAGATGAGGTTTTAATTAAAAGGAGGTGAAAAATTATGGTTACTTATACCGAAAGATGGGGTAATTTATGGCAACTATTTATTAAAGAAACCTACAGTGAAAGAGATAAAAAATTTTGGGTCACTAAAAAAGAAATGTTTGAATTAGATAAAAAATTCGAGAGGTTTTTATTTAAGTTAAATGAAAACTTAGGTATAGCCGGTTAATAAAAATATAAAAAAGGAGGTGATAATTTATGAAAGTTTTGCAAGTTAAAGAATATAACCAACAACAAGAGATAAAATATAGCCAAAAAAGTAAAGAATGGGAACCTGGAAAAGGTGGTTTTCCACAAATAGCTTTTTATTTATTCTATACCACTTATGGAAGTGAAAGACAAACAGGCTATGTTGCATTTAGTGAAAATAGACACTGTGCAATATGGAGAAGCAAAAAAAGCGAAGCTATTAAAGAATTCCAAAAAAGTTACGGTAAATTATCATAAAAATTTTAATTAAGAGGAGGTGAATAAACTATGATCTACAACTATCAAAATGCCATGAGTAAAAAACATTATTTAAAATGCTTGAGAAAAGCTCCTGAATGGATCAATCAAGACGTACCAGATATTTACAGATCTGATGGTACTAGAGCAATTGAATGTACTTTTCCAGAATATAAGTTTTTTGTCTATGCTGATAATAAAGACGAAGCTAAACAGCTTGAACAGTTTATATATCTTAATACCGGCAAAATAGCAGAACTATATTATTAAGGCTTTATTCTACTGCTTATTAAATTAAGCGGTAGAAATAAAATCTTAATACTAAGAAGGAGGTGATAAATTATGCAAAAATATACCAGAGATGATTTAATAGACAACTTAATTAAAGACGATCTTTATATCCAAGAAACAGAAGAAGCAGCCGACTATTTAGATAATATTCTAAGAAGTGGTTTTAAAGGTTATTCCCACTTTACAGATGGCGAACTGATCGAAGAATTTAATACCCGTACAGATGAAGAATGGAATTTTATTAAATAAATTTAAAAAACAGATAGGAGGTGATTTTATGAAATACGATCCTACAATGATAAATGATGAAGGTACTGGGAAAAATTACGAAGGAAAATGCCAAGAATGTGATAAAGAAAAAATAATTATTTATGATTATGCTACCCAGAAATGGTTTTGTAAAAGATGTTACAAGGAAAACGGTTAATAGACCATTAGTATAAATTAAGGCTTGACTTTCCCCGTTAATTTTAGCGGGTAAAGATGAGGCTTTAAAAAGGAGGTGATTAAATTATGAAAAAATTTAGATTTACAGCCAGAGCAGTAGATGTATTGGAAGAAATAATTGAAGCTGAAACAATCGAAAAAGCAGAAAAAATAGCACAGGAGCATTTAGAAAATGGATCAATACCTATAGTCGGAGAGGGATATATTGACAATGAAGAACTTGAGGAGATCAAATAATTGAGGCTTGACTGGCGAGGTAGAGGGGAGTTTGGTAAAGCCTACAAGCAAAACTTTTACCTTGCCTTGCCAGATGAGGTCTTAATCGCTCTTTAACAAAATAACCCGCCTAAATTGTCTTAGACGGGCTAGTAGTATATTAAAACTGATTAAAGAATTTATCAAGAGTATTTATGTAATCCTTGTTTATTCTTTCCGTTAGCTTAGTATCACATTTTTCATGGATAAGGCTTGGTTTACCCTCAGCAGTAAATACTTTTTTAACCTTACTGCTACTAAGGTGTTTTTTACAAAGTAAACATTTCATTTATATCACCTCCTTGTTAATGTGCTATTTAGAGTTTAGGATCAATCTAAACCCTCTACTTTAATTATACACCCGACTTCTTTTTAGCTTTTTTTAAGCCCAAGTTACCAAAAACCTGATCTTAAAAAAGGTTAAAAAAACCTGTCAAGTAATTAACTAGATCAAACTATAGCAAATAAAGATGTAAACTGTATCATCTTTTAAACATTATAGGTTCTTTAAGGAAGCTTTTAAAATATTTTACTTGAGGCTAAGTGTTTTTTAGAAAGAGTAAGTTTAACACCATTTTTTGAGGCTATTCATATAATATGTTTGACAATATGGGTAATATGCTCTATAATTAGATAGTATACCGTTTTATAAATCAATCAATAAATAAAGCTATATGACAGACAGTAAAACCTTCTATATTAAGACCTATAGGCGACAAAAACTAGATGAAGCCCTTACCATAGCCGGTATCGCTACCAAGAGTACGGCCTATATGTGGCTACTTGCCCGTGAGCGTGAAGGCAGGTTGACTATTCCCCGTGACCCTGTTACCAAACAGCGCAAACTTACCCTCCACCAGATACAGGAAATTATAGATGCTTTTCTTCCTGGAGGTACCGGCCAATGGCCGACTACCTTTCAAGCGGAAAGCATGGATGAGGAACTTATGGAGGAGCTTAGAAAATAGTTCGACAAGCTCACTATAAATATGACACCAACATACCCATTAAATACTATTAAACATAAGGAAATAACTTATCTCTCAACAGGTGTAGAGGGATTGGATAAGCTTTTAGGCGGTGGTTTCGTCAAAGGTTCCTCAACCTTGCTTGCTGGCACCAGAGGCGCAGGAAAAAGCACTGTGGCTTTACAGGCCGCTTCATCTATTGCCGAAGCTGGTTCAACTGTCCTCTATGTTTCCGGTGAAGAAAGCAAAGAACAGGTAAAAACCAGAGCTGAACGGATGTGTATAGCCAGCGACAAGATTATCCTGAGTGAAAACCCTGAGCTTGGCTCCATCTATGAAGCCCAAGCCACTTCCAAAGCCGACATTATCTTTATCGACTCCATGCAACTTCTCTACTGCACCACTGTCAATCGTGTCCAGTACACTCCCACCCAAGTCAGATATTGTCTTTTGGAGCTTTGTAACTTTGCCAGAAGAACCAATACCGCCGTTGTCTTTATCGGCCATGCCATCAAAGGAGGCTATATTGCCGGACTGATGACTTATCAGCACATGGTAGACGTAGTATTATTCCTAGAGCTTGATGAAGATGGCGAAACCAGGATTTTAAAATGCGATAAGAACCGTTATGCTGAACCCTGCGAACCGCAACATTTATTCATGGGCAGAAGAGGCTTATTTGCTGATCTAATCCAAAACGAACAGAAGCATATAAGGGAACTGAAACTCACCCAACGCCAGCTTAACGAAATTTTAAAAGGCCGTCCGATCTGGACTCCGATAGTAAAGCGTGTTTTATCAGGCGCATATATGCCCCAACAGGTTAAAGAAGCTGCCCAACAATTCCTCTACCAACAGGCTGTTAATAAAAATTTTACGGAGGCTAACTAACATGACTATCTGGCACGAAAAACTAATACCGAAGTTATGCCGACAACACTTGTTAGCTTCATGGAAAGAAGCCCGCCAAGTTTACTTGGTTATTATTAACCAAGAAGAAAGCAATTACCCCCAAGTCAAAGAATTCCAATACCATTTAAACCGCCTTATTTGGATAATGTATTGTTTCAGGCGGGAATTGATTGCCAGAGGCTACCACCCGAAAAGGATACATGATTGTGACGAATACCCGCTGGTTAAAGACTGGAACAGTTACCGCCGCCAGCAATCACTCCACGAACAAATTGAAGCATTACGGTTAGAAAAATGTGAATGTGAAATATAAAAGGAGGTGATATTACATGAAAAAGACAACACTTGTCAGTTATTTAATTGTAGGTATCATTACCGCTATCGTTGCCGGTTATTTAGTCTTTGCCTATGCTCCTAGAAGTGATAAACGCTACAATAGCGAAGCTATCAAATGGCTGGCTGATAATCCAGGCTATGCTGAAAAGATTTACTCTGCCCACCAGAAATATTTAGATGCCGCTAACCAGGCCATGCTTTCCGAAATTGACGGTATTGGCGGTGGAGTGGTTAAAGAAACTAAAGAGTCAAAATAATAGGGATTGAAGCCATCCGTCCTGCCTATGCTGCGGATAGCCCGTCCAGGCAGGAGATAGCAGCTTTTATCAACCTTGTTTTTTACAAGTCAGGAATAGCTGCTATCAGATGGGCTAACAGGATAGTAAACTGTGAGAGTGGCTACAATCCCGCAGCCAAAAATGCTTCAAGCAGCGCATCTGGGCTTTGGCAGTTCATGCCTTCCACTTTTGCCCAAGCAAGCGGAAGGATGGGATTTACTACTGCCGATTATAGTAACTGGCGGCACCAGACAATCGTGGCCAAATATATGTATGATGCCAACAGGCAGGTTGAATGGGAGTGCCACTTCTTATAGGAGTTTTTGATTATGCAATTAGACGCTTACAAAAAAAAGAGCAGGTTTTTTGAAGTAACTTGCAAAACTTACCTGCCTGAACCTTATTCCCAGGTATTTGTTATCAGTACCTATTCCTGGAAATCAGCTGTAACCAATGCGGTAAAACTGTTCAGTATTGATAAAAAGATAAAGTTTAAACCCCGACTGCACTACTTTATAAATGTCAAACCCAGAAATGCCAATGTTTGGGATATTGACCTGAAGAATATAGCGGTAGATTCCAAACAGGTTCGACAAAAGCTGAAAAGCAACGTGGTTCAACGCAAAAAAACCACAGGTGAATTAGTTGTGGATTCTTTAAATATAATGTGATATATTAATTTCAGGAACATTTAGTTCCAAAAGGAGGAATTATGGCAGAAGCCAAAGATAAATCATTAACTACTGTTTCCAAGGAATGGCTTAACGAACACGCCGACCTTGGTATAGAAACCATTACTTCAAGCGACCTGCCGGTTCCCAGACTTTCGCTAGTCCAAAAGACTTCAACCAAATGTATTCTCAGGGATGGCAATAACGCCAAAGAGGGTCTTTTTTATTATGCCGGTACCAAGGAGCAATCTGAAACATTCCCTTGCGCCTTGTTATCAGTCAAAAAAGAGTTTAAGCCGTCTTTCACTAACAAGGAACAGATGGAAGAAGTCTGGACTTTTATCGGTGCTACCGAAAAAGACTGGCTGCCTTTCATTTTTTCCTGTAGACGGACTTCCCTAAACGGAGCTAAAAGCTTCATCGCCAACGTCAAAATGAGCCATGTGCCGATGTTCTCCTTAAAGGTAGTCTTAGAATCACGCTATATCCAGAGCCAAAAGGGGAATTTCTACATAGTTGCCTTTACAGACATTGGTTATCGGGAAAGCCAGGAACAGTTGTTACTGCTTTCTAACCTAGCTAAAAAATACAAGGCTTATGAGCCGATGGGTGGGGAAGATGTCCTAGAGGAAGAAATACCGCCAATAGAAGAAACAGAGGGTAATCCATCAGGTGATATGCCATTTTAACCTTTTATAACTGCCAAAGGTATCAGTTTTACTTTAATTTTGACTAACTCCTGTTGGTTAGCCATAACTGTATCTATGTCTTTATATGCTCCAGGAGCTTCATCTAAATCCTGTATACTTCTGGGCTTGCCTAAAATACTTTCCATTTTTTTTTGTTCTTTTTCAAGATTTAATGTTCTTCTTGCTTCATTCCTGCCCATTTTCCTGCCAGCTCCATGGGAACAGGACTTAAAACTTTCCTCATTACCTAATCCTTCGACAATATAACTGGTTGTACCCATTGAGCCAGGAATAATACCAGTTAATCCTTGGGTTGCCTTTGTTGCCCCTTTCCTATGAACTAAAACATTCTTACCGAAGTGATTTTCCAAAGTAGCATAGTTGTGGGCAATATTTATCATTGATTCCCATTCCATTGAAAGTTCTTCGGACATAATATCTAAGATTCTATCCATCATTAATTTTCTATTGGCTAAAGCAAAATCAACACAATAAGTCATTGCCTTAAAATATTCTTCGCCTTCTTTGGTATCTATTGGTAAAAATGATAATTCTTTATCAGGTACATCAGATTGCCATTTTTCACATAAGGCTAAAGCCTTTTTATGGTATTCAGTTGCGGTTTTCAAACCGAAGTTGCGACTACCTGAGTGAAGCATTATCCAAATAAACCCATCATCGCCTTTTTGGATTTCAATGAAATGGTTGCCTCCGCCTAAAGTACCTATCTGGTATTGAGCAGACTGTAATTCTTTTTGGATTATCTCAATATCAGGAGCTTTATCAAACCCTTCCCATTCCTGCTTTTCTTTGTGGTGGTTAAATCCAACTGGTACAGCTTTTCTAATTTCTCCCATAATTTCTTTTATTGTTTCGGTTGGTAATTCTTTCAAAGAAGTTTTAACAGCTACCATTCCACAACCGATATCTACTCCCACTAAAGAAGGAATTACTACGTATTTAGTAGCCACAACTGATCCTATACTTGCCCCGATTCCTAAATGACCATCAGGCATTAAAGCAGTATGGCTGTATAGAAAAGGTAAAGAACTTACTTTTACCATTTGTTCAATACATTGTTCTTCTATTGAATTTTGGGTAGAAAATACCTTTAAGGGTACTTTCATTTCTTCAGATTTGATTACATACATAGTTAATACTCCTCAAGGTTTTAAATATTCAATATTTACTTCCATTTCACCTTTGATCCATTTATTTAAGTCTGACGGGTAATCTTCCCATTCTATTTCCTCAAAACCATCATATTTATCTATCTCTATAAATTTTTTACATTCTTTTTTAATCTTTGGAATCCAATATTTATTATCATAACCTAATTCCCATCCATACAGATAATGGAATTCAATCCCGTCTTGGCAACCCCAACCAGTATAGTCATTCCAGCCTCCAACATAAACCACATGGCCTGTTTTAAGTTCAATTAATACTCCAAACTTTAACTCTGTACCTGATTCTTTTTTACTCTCACCGTTACTGTTTCCCCAAGCCGCTACCACAGCTTTTATATCCTCTCTTTTGAAAGGAGTACGCAAAATTGTGGCAACGAAATCCTCTAAAGAATAAAAATTATTATTTTTTAACATAGTTTTTATAATACGCAGGGACGATTTGTTTTAACGTGTTTACTGGCTCGCAGCTCGTTTATGTTTTAAAATTAGGACTGGCTTGCATACATTTGATGTTTTAATTATTCGTTTGGCTCGCAAGATTATAGTGTCTTAATTTGTCAAGTGGCTCGCAACTCTTTTTTTGTTTTAATTATTCGTTTGGCTTGCAACAGGTTATTGTTTCAAGTTAGGACGTGGCTCGCAGGATTCAAGTGTTTTAACTTAGAGAATGGCTCGCAACTCTTTTTTTGTTTTAATTATTCGTTTGGCTTGCATTACAATGTTGTCTTAAAAAGACATATGGCTCGCAGGAATGATTTGTTTTAACATGTTTACTGGCTCATATACCCCTGTGTTTAAATAATTGATTGGCTATTTTTCTATTACTTCTATCAGGTGCAAATGGCCATTTCTTCCGATTATGAATGGATGTTCTAGTGGTAGTCCTTCCAATTCCCTGCTTTTCATAAAATAATGAGCTAAAAATACTTTAATTGTCTTTCTTTTGGCAGCCGCATACCTATGCCCATCCATACATTTACCGTTACCTTTATTGGTACAGCCTTTTGATTTACAATCTTCAGGTGTCTGCCACTTTTCATCATATTCCTTTCTGAACTGGTCATATAGCTCCCTGTAGCCTCCTTTTGTCTTGACAAAACTCTCCCCGACTTTCCACAGGTGTGTTTTTAACCTTGAATTCCAGTTACACTTCTGGCCAGCTTTCCTTCTTACCGCTTGGCCGCCTTCATCTACATGCAAGCCGGAATAAGCCCACAATTTGGAGATAGTCTCAAACCTCTTGATATCCTTTATCCAAGCGATCAAACCGGCTGCCAATACCGGACCAATTCCAGAAATGTTTTTCAGCCATTTCTCATAAATTGCTATTCCTTTAATGCTGTTTTTTAAGTCTTTAGCGATATCTTTCTCAATTGCCAGCATCCGTTTGGCATAATCCTTTTTTAGGATAGCTTCATCCATTTTTGCTTTGCTTTGCTTATAAGCCCTGACTTGGTTTTCCATTTCTATCCTGATATGCTGGATATCGTAGTAATCTTCGATTAACCCGCTTTGCATAATTCCTCCTTCTGAATATATTGTTGTAGATATTATACCAAATATCAATAGGAATGTCAACCTATCTTTTTGTAGTTTAAGAGGATTATTTTGAGGATTGTTTTTTTTTCTTCCTGGCTGGCTACATACCAACCGGCAGCAGTCTTTTTCATCTCAAACAGTTTTTCTTTGACCATCAGCCTTTTAAAAGTATTGATGGAAATCGGGCAATCACGCCTTTTAAGCTCGGCTAAAATAGCCCCGATAGTGATATACCCGTATTGGCGCATAAATATCTAACTCCAGATTGCGCTTGGTTTTTTGGCTTCCTCTGGATCTAAAGGTTGGGGGATATCCAGTTTTTCTTCCCTAGGAAATGTTGAGCCAGGAATAGTCAGGTCAACTGGATTACCTTCAACATAACTTATCAGTTCATTAAAAGGCAAGTTTCTTTCACTGCCTAAATTAAAACCTAGCTTGACCAAGGTTTCAGGGTTTTTTACCCAATACCTTCTCTTTTTATCCAAATCAACTAAAAACACCTTGTCCCCTGTTTCTTCGCTTCTTCCCGTAAACTGTTTTTTCTCTGCCTGAGTTTCAACAGGAGGTTCGATTATTGTTCCTTCTGCTTTTTCCTCAACAACAGGTGTTTCAACTTTTTCTTCAGCTTTCACCTGTTTGTTAAAAGCAAAATATTCCCAAGTGATCATCTCTCCGCACTTGGGGCAAATGACATATTCATCTTTAATAGCCTCAATGACCTCGCCAGTTGACTCAAGAGGTACGTTAGGTGTTAAAGACGGTTCATTAACCGTCTGAACTTCATCAGTTTTTGGTTCTTCCATTTTTCCTCCTAAAAAAATAATAATTTTTAATAGATTTCCGGTTTTCTTCCCCGTTTGGTCTTTTTGCTTCTTCTTTTTAAAAAGTCCATTACTTCCTTCCGGTCATAAAGGTAAGATGAACCTACCCGATCACGGGGAACTATTTTTTTAGTCTTTCGCCAGATGGCTAAAGTATTGGGATGGATACTGGCCATTTCCACTATCTCACCAGCGGTTATGAATGGCCTCATCATATTAGTCATAATTATTGTTTATACTACAAATATAAAACCATTGTCAATCCTACAAGTTCAATCTGTTCAAAAGCTTGCTTCTTTCTCCAGACAAGTTATCTATCTGGTCATTTATCCTGTTCATCCGTGTAGTATAATCTGTCAGGTTTCCATAGTTACCACGGCTTAGGTCGCCAAAAGCACCGCTACAGACACTTAACGCTTCAGAAGACAAAGTAAATACCTGGTCATCCATTGTTTTTAACTGTCTGACTAAAGCCTTATCAGTTTCCACATAGACTGTCTTCTCAACTGTTTTTTCCACTGGTATCTCAACTCTTTTCTCCACTATTCTTTCTACTGGCACATTAACAGTCTTGGTATTACCGCCACCCATAGCAATTCCGATAAAGAAAACCAAAAACATTATGACTATAAATTTCTTCCTGCTGATTTCCATAGATTTCACCTCCTTAATAATCTGTTGTAGGTATTATAACATATTCTTCAGGGTAAAGCAACAGTCTCTATTGACTTTGCCAAAATGATTATCTAATATAAATTAGATAACTTAAAAGGAGGTGATTTTATGGCTCATCGAGGATATAATCCGGCTCCAACTACCAGAGGCAATATTAGTGTACCTTTGAAAAACCAGCCGATTGGCAATACTCCGTCTATGGAAGCACCAGACACTACCGTTAGTGGCAGAGGTCAGGATATTCCTAATCCAGGTATTAGTGCCACTCCAAATGAAAGAGCAGGGCAAGCCGAAGCAAGTTTTCCTTCCACAGGAGGCAGGTCAGCAGACTTACCTAAAGGAGGACTTTAAAAGTAAATTTTGAAGGATTCCAGTTATCAGGGTTTTCCTGATAATTTTTCTATTGGTGGGAATATTTGTATTGACTTAACTGCCTCTTTAAGCTCTTCTAAATCTAAACCGGCATCAGCATAAGTCTTTAATATTCCCTGATGGTATTTATAAATAGTAGAAGCAGGTGATAATTTTTCTACCGCCGAGAAAGAATGTTTAAGATCAGTAATAAGCTCATGCTGCCACTCCTCCTTGATAGACAAAGGACATGGGTAGGGAGTTTCCTTTAGCATAATCGTGCCTTTCCACTAATGCTTTGGCAAAAAAACTTAGAGCTACTTCGGGCATATTTATATCCATTCTCATACTATCCTTGGCAACTTGTGCGCCTAAAAGCCCCCAAACCAATACCTGTTCCGGTTTTACTCCTTTTGCTAAAAGCTCATCATTAGGAGCCATGACAATACTTGCCTTATTCTCATGGCAACCCGAAGGATTCAAGTTGCCAGAAAAAGGTATGTCTGGTATTACATCTATATCTATATTCCAATCCCTCATGTCTAAAATATCCTTCCATCTTCTTAATCTGTCAGTTTCCATCGAAGGTGGCTTAAAATAATAACTGGCAACTTTTTCCGCAAATAAATTCTGTCCGTTAAGGCCATTTAACCTATCTTCCGTCATGTTCTTCTTACCTACATTAGCTAATATCCTTGTCAAAGCACGAACAGCCATCCATTCCTTTCCTTGAGGATTAAGACCCAAAGGCATATTTATTTGCGCCCATGCCGGATCACCATTTCTTAATATGTAAATATCAGGAATATCTACTTCCTGAGTATGGATGTTAAAATTATCCAAACCAAATTCTGACTGAAGCTGAATTAGCTTGTCAGATTGAGATAACAACTCTTTACCCATAATTAAATCCTTTTTAAGACTGCCTCCCTAACACTGGATTTTTTCCAGTACAAAGCATATACCAGTTGCGATTCAGTAAAGACTATTGAAGCCGACTGCAAAAAAGCTCCTACTGAATTGACATTAAGTTGCTGGTAGTTTACAGCAGCCGCTATCAAAGTACAAATGACTACACTGACTAAAAACTTTATCCGGTCATTTGCAATTCTGGAATTGACCAGATCTATAATAGGAGGCAAGATTAAGCCGATAAGATTTTGCATTTTAGTTTATTTTCACCTCCTCTGTTTCCAAGGTGCTATGGCCACAGTTTTCACAAACGGTATCCTCACTGACTGGGTATAAACACCTTGGACAATACTCCTGTTGTATATTTATGCTTCCTGATAAAAAACCTTGGTATTTTTTTAATTCTTCCATTTGTTTTCTCCTGGTTTTCATTCCAGATAGCCCTTTTCCCGAAAATGCCATATTTGAATTTCTTTGCAAACAAACCATAAATATTGCTTATCCTTAGTTCCTGCTTGGTATATTTATGATGTAGTGATATGTGACATTGTTTACATAAGGTTATTAAGTTAGACGGGCTGTTATTCTTATAATCACAATCTATATGGTGTATTGTCAGTTCCTTTTTTGTCTGGCAGCTTTGGCATTTATGATTATCTCTTTCCAGTACTATTTTCTTATTACGGTAATAAGTCCGAGGATACAACTTGCTGTTTTTCCTGCATGATTTATGTTTATACCTTTTAGGACTACTGCTAAAGAATGTCTTTCCACATTCTTGACATGTCTTTCGGTAGGGAGTAACAATCATAATCTGATTATGACTATTGCCATCAGTTATGTCAAGTGACTGCTAATTACCCTAGTTTTGCCTAGTCAATCTTTTAAGTAAAAGTGCTATTAATTCACTAAAAGTCAGAGAACTGGTCAAATTATCAAGCTTTACTTTCAAGTTATTCAGTTCAGTTTGAAGCTTACCCATTTCTTCCTGTCTATTATTAACTATTCCCTGAAGTTCTTTTATTTTATCCTCATATTGCTTTTGCAGATCCCTTAAAGTCTGAATATCAGTTTCCAAAGCTTTAATATGTCCATCTTTAAGCTCAATTACAGTCTGATATGCTTTTGCCTTATTTTCCAGTTCAGTATCTTTATTCTTCAATTCAGTTTGGGCAGTTGATAACTGTGTCTGAAGGTCAGTGATACGGCCTTTAAACCCTGCTATTACCTTTTGCACATCAGTAAACTGGGTATCTTTAGGGTCAGTAGAAATCTCAACATACTTTACTGTCTGATCCCACTGATCAGAATTATGAACCAATTTGGAAAAAGTGTCTGAGTCAATAGACATGTTATTATTTAAAGTATTTTCTTTCCTCTTTTCTATAAAGCCATAAGGATCAAAATAATGTCCTGCTACCCAATCCTTTGAATAACCTTTAGGCCAAAAGTCATAACCTTTACCAAGTGGCGGCCTTATTTCAATATGTAAATGTGAAGGCCAACCGCCTGAACCGCCGCATTTCCCTATCTCATTCCCTTTATCTATATCTTGTCCTTCTTTGCAAGTTACCGAATCCAGATGGCAGTAATGCGAATAGACAACCGAATCATCTTCTAAAGTATGTTTAATAAATACGTTATTACCAAAGCCTTTAGTTACTCCATCCCATCTGATTATCTTCTCAACAAAGCCATTACCAACACACAAAACTGGTTTTCCTTTATCTTCTTCACCAACACCATAATTATAATCAAGACCAGGGTGGTATGTATCTCCTGTCCATTGAAGATAATCATAACCAGCCCAATTTTCAGTATTAGGAATACCTGTAAAACTCATTGGTTGTAAAAAAGTTATTGCTTTTTTCATATTATTTAATTAAAAACTTAAAGATAAACTCTGCTGTTAGCACTACTCCCATTACTATATACATAAATTTCTGGAATGTTTCTATTTTATTTTCAATCAACTGGTGTTTTGCTTCATAAGCATCTTTAGTAATAAATTGGTTTCTTTCATCCTTGTTTTGCATCCTCCACTCATTTAAACCATCTAACCTGACTTTCAGATTATCAGTTGCCAGTAAAGTTGCTTTGTTAAATTCATTAAAACGTAAATTAAGCTTTTCCTCTAAATCCTGAAACCTACGGTCATTGGCTTTGCACAATCCGTCCATTAAATCACTAAAATGTTCTTTTAAAGTCACTGCATCACTCATCCAGAAATCATTGGGTTTTAGTTTTTTCATATTCTTTATTTATATGGTTTTCTAATTGTATTTTAAGATCAAATAATTGACTGTCAATAATCTTAAACTTTAAGTCAAAATAGTCCTGCGATGGATATTGGTTCACTTTATTTTCCAGAGCAGAAATTCTTAACTGCATTGTAATAAAAGCAATAACAATCGTTACAAAAGTGATTACTAGGTTCCACAGGTTATTTTTAATCCAGTTTGAAGTCTCACCTGTTGTCATAGTTTTCCAAAAAAAACCCAACCTTTTTACAGGTTAGGCAAAAATTGTCCTCTGATAGAAAGTTATCATACAATTTATATTGTTGTCAAGCCTGTTTTTGGTTAACCAGATTATGATGCCGGTCAAAGTAAAGTATTTTAGTTCTGAATAAGCCGCACTCCTGGCAAAATATTACTGCGATCACTTCCACTAACTCTTCTGTCGTTGCTATCCGTTCGATCCCCAAAGGGTAAAACTTATGTCGGCAATTTTCTATGTTATATGTTTTTTCCATAAATTCCTTTCTTCAAGCGATTATTGAAGCCAATGAACCACAATAAGACTGTCCTCCTTCTATTATACTGGCAGACGGGCTGGTAGTTCCGCTTATTGAACAGGCTTCCACCCTGATTCTTCCTGCTGCCCCATCACCAGCTAAAGTATTACCTTTATTTCCCTTATTAGCAGTCACTAAACCGCTACCTAATGTCGCCTGCTGGCTTACTATCAAAATTGATCCGCCAGCTCCGCCTCCACCTGGTATATCAGCCCTTGTGCCGCCATCTTGACCATTAGCGGCAATATAACCGGCTACCGTTAATATCCTGCTGTAGATAATAATTATCCCGCCACCATTACCTCCCCAACAACCGCCATTCACACCTGTATGGTTATCAGATGAACCACCACCACCGCCAAAAGTCATGGTAGCCAAATCTGTACTGCCTGATGCTGCTCCACCTACCCTTGCCCCTGCACTTTCGCCAACCGTAGCATTACCACCGCCAGCACCGGAATCATTGGCATTTACTCCGCCACCTGCCCCGCTGCCATTAGCAGAAGCACTTCCTTGAATACCCGCTCCACCTGTTCCTTCTCCCTGCCAGCCTTGGTTATTGTTATCTACCTGCGGACCACCAGCAAAACCATAAGTAGATACTTGGATTCCTCCGCTGGCTTCAATATTAGTTACACCATTACAAAAAAGGATGACTATTCCGCCTGTATTATGGGTAGATGCCCAACTGTCAGATGGATATACTGAACTCGCTATGTTAGCCTGTGAATATTCCGGTATCCTTATCACTTGGCTCTGGTCAGCTCCACTGTCTTGGTAAGCATTTGCCAAAGGCAGCAAAAGGGTAAACGACCCCGACCCTACAGAAACGATACGGTTAAATTCATTTGCGCCACAGGTAGTAGTTGTATTCCCTCTGCTCTTATGGATCTTAATCAAATCCCCAGCTTGGAATCCTCCAGTCGTAGTCACAGTCAAACTAGTTGAGCCTGAACTTCCCGAACAGGAGGAATAAGTATTTATTGAAGTATCAGTCGTAACATTCAATACTCCATTTTTACCGCTACCAAAACAAGGTGCTAAAAGTTGGGTCATAAGTAATTTTCCTTTCTTTTTAAGAACATTTTAACTGGATAGTGACATCTGATCCCGCAATTGTGCTTCCAACAACATCACAATCAATTGTAATTACATCACCATCTGCTAAAGCAGTCGTATCAAAACTTGTCTGGCTTCCAGTTTGAGAACCATCTGCCAGTTGCAACCTGTTAGCTTGGGTAGCACTCCAGATACTGGTTCCATTGACATTGATATCTATTATTGCCGCCTGCCCTGTTGGAGCGGTCTTGGCATAAATATAAGCTTTTACTATGGTTAAACTTAACGGTACTACCAGTGCTGGTGTCAAATTTACCCCTGTTGCTAAAGTCCCAGTCAGGGTAAAAACGAATGTCGGCCTGATAGCTGCTGACAAATCAGAAAAATTCTGGTTTACCTGTGATGACTCTGCGGTTGTATTCGGGTTAAATGTATATGTAACACTTGGCATTTTAAATCAACTCCTTTCTCTTAAATTTTTTAACTTCCTTCTATGGGAGCAGTAGGATTATCCACTGTCTCATTTTGAACCATGTTCCTATTAATATCCTCTATCCTTTTTGATATCTGCGGCTGTCGGGATGATGCCTCAATAGAAATACTATCCGCACTATACTGGTAAGCCATTATCTGAATGACATCGGCTGCCGCTGAAGCTAAAGTTTGATCCCAAACATCCACATCCCATTGCATCTGATCCCATCTGGAATATGTTTTAGTGTTTTGTTTTATATTCCCTACTTTCATCATGTCGCCTACCTGTACAGCCTCTATGTTATAACCTTTATGCTGCTGTTCACCATTATTATCCAGAATAGTTATCAAAGTCCTAATTTCAGGATCTTTCTTATCATTTATCAACCTGTTTGCCATCGTATCGGCAGTATCAGTTAAAGATACCCTGTGGTCTACATAGCTATAAGCATGACGGTTATAAGAATTGATAGAGCCGGTATTACTGTAATGCCTGTAAAGTCCTGTACCGGAAGCCGTAGTAAAGCCGGTAAAATAAACCTCATTAATCAAATCTTCAGTCCTCCGCCATGTTTCCATCTTGGCTATTTCTTTACCGATATAAAAGATATGTTCAGCCACAGCTGGCCTGGTTTTAAAATAAACAATACCGTTAGGATCTACATACCAATACCAGCCATAAGGAGCCAGTTCAATTACTTTGTCTATTGCCTCTTTAATAGTATTAGTCTGGAAAGTATAGGAAACAGTTGTACCTGTAGAATCTATTGAAGTAGCTGTATAGTTTAAAGTTCCACCATCTGTCCGGTATTTATCCAGAATGTCTTTTAAAATATCAGTCGGGTCTTGGCTGTTATAAACAATCTTGGTATTGCCTGAACCGTCCCTTAATATATAATTTGACAGCTCATAAATATAGCTTAAAACTGTTATTTCCACATATTCAGTATTACCGTCTAAAACAGGGCGGTAGCCCGAAATGAATCCCCTGAATAATAGTAAACCGTTAGGAGTATCCCTATCATAAACCCAAGCATCCACCCGATTACCTAATTTGACATCCACGTCTTCGCCAAAATCATCAAAATTCCTTTTTAATTTAACAATCAATTCCCCTGGCCCGCCATTTATGACAGTTCTGAAACTGGGTAAACTGACTACTTCAGATGACCAGGTAGTTTTATAAGTCTGACCATCATAGACCTTATAATCAAAAAACTTCCAGTACCAGTCGGTTTGGGGAAAGTTTTTCCAGACAAAATAATCATAAACCGTTAAATTAGTATTGACAGCTGCATTGTTTCCCAGATTTAAAGTTGAACCGTTATTGGCATAAAAGCCATTATTAATGATCGCATTATTACCAAACCTTTCCGTTTCTTCAGAATCCATCGCCTGGTCAATTACATAGACAGGTTCATTAGATGACCTTCCTTGTATCCAAGCCATTTCAGCATTAAAAGGTACACCTGCTATCCTGCCATTAGTTCCATCGCCGGTATAAGTCCCCATCTGGAAAAATCCAGGCTTAGTCTTAAAAGCAATGTAATAATAAACAGTTCCACTGGTATTCACCCTGTCATTAGTGCCTATTTGGAACCCGTCAGTTAAAATCGCTTGAATATGGTCAGTAGCCGTAGCTCCAGTGAAAAGATAAGTGGTATCGCCAGTTCGTAAAGAATGCCTGTAGCATCCTGCTTGGCTGGTGTTAGCTTTTATTATTACCAGATCAGGCTGGAAACCTAAACCAGTAATTGCCCTGTCATCAGTTCCATCGCCAGTATAAGAACCAATATGAAAGTCTTTAGCACTATTATCCCTGAAACAGATATAATAATGGGTTTGGCCATTGGTGTTAACTGTTGCATTAGTTCCTAAAGTAAAACCGTCATAGTTAAAAGCAGTTATCCCGCCAGAAAATCCAGCTGCCGCATTGGAAAAATACATGGTTGTATCGGCTGGCAAGGCAATTGCACTCCAGACAGCATACTGGTTAGGAGTCCAGATCCAGATAAAAGTTGGCTTAAAACCCAATCCGTTTATCCTTAAAACTGCTCCAGTCCCTGTATATATTCCTGTTATCATTTGTGTTTCCCGTCTGGCAGTAACTACAGGAGCAGTAGCTAAAGTAGTAGTCGTAGAAGAAGTACTGGTTGAAGTTGAACGTGTAGTAGATATGGTTGTTGAGGTGCTTTTGGAAGTAGTCGTTGAACTGGTAGACGTTGATTTAGTAGTAGAAGTAGAAAGGCTGGTTGAAGTGGATTTAGAAGTAGTTGTTGATCTGGTAGTAGAGGTAGAACTACTGGTAGTCGTTGATGAAGTAGACGTTGATTTAGTAGTAGAAGTAGATGTAGTAAAGACAGTTGTATCATCATAATAAGTCTTAAATGATTGGTCACTGACGGCTGTAGCTGACCAAGTGGAACCGTTAAAAACCGTATTGCCATAATTGGCAATTACTGAAGCGTCATTAAAATCCCAAAGTATGGCAGCAGATGTCGAAAAATCATAATCTCCCTGTAAAACAGTCCAGTATTTTGTGCCATTATATAAAGTAGCAGCTGAAGCAAAAGAAAACTGGATAAAAGCAGAAGATGTTCCTATAGATGATACATCTACATTAGCTGATGTTGCTAATACTGATCCGCTGGGAGAATCACTATTATCGCTTTCAATAGTAATCCAGACATTGCCTGTTGGAGAATTAGACCTGTATAAAGACAAATCTATCCGTGGACACTGGGCAATATAGGTAGGGGTAAAGCTTTGTGCTATTTTAACCTGTGTATCAGCAGCATACCTTAAATGCCAAGTACTATCATGTGAAGTCTGATTGATATCTAAAACTGTAGCCATACATTATAAATACCTCGGTCTATAAATAAGATCTAAACTCCCGCCTTGGCAGGTTCCTGACCAAGTAGTAGTAAAAGTAGTTGACCCTGGTTCCCATCTGGGGAAAAGTCCAGCCGGTTCAACCTTATTGCTTCCTTCATAAACCAACAGGTTCTGGAAATCAAACTTGACAAAGTTACCGTAAGCCAAAGTATGGTTTCCTCCTGACCAGGTAGTTGTTTCAGCAGTCGGGTCATAACTTATGATTATTCCAGAAGTAGTGGTAGAACCGCTTGTTCCAGGAGCGGTATAAACAATTGTTGGCTCGGCAAAGACAGAACCGGAAACAGTTAGGGTATAAGATAAAGAAGCTGTACCCGATGTAACTGTCCAAGAAACAGTTTGTTGCGGTCCCAAAAAAAACGGATCAGCTGCCACCAGTTCCATATCAAAAGATGTCATCGACTGGCTATAATGCGGAGTCGGTACAGAAACAGATGCTACTGTCGCTAATATCTCCCTGTCGGTATCGACAGAAAAAGTACCTGATTTTTTTCTGGTGATATTGTCATGGAAATCATCAATCAAAGTAATCAATTGGGCATTAGAATCAGCTATTATATAACCAGCCAACTTCATTCTTCTCTCGGCAAATTCAGCTGCCAATAGCTTTTTCCCAGGTTTTCTGGATACTGTTTCCATCTGGAATTCACGGTTTGGAGGAGTTCTGACATCAACTTCAGTCGTAATATAATTACTATCCTGTAATGAAAAATTATCAAATGTCGGTGTTAGTGCCATAAAAATCCTTTCTTAAAACATTCCATACCTGCTTAATTCATTTTGTCGGCCTAAAGTCCTGATGATCTGGTTTGCCAGTTGGTTAACTCTGTCTTCATTGTCAAGTGTTACATCACCGTTTAGATTGATCGTTAAACTCATTCCGCTACCTCCGCCTAAATTAGTATCCACTCCGGTTCTTGAAACTATTCTTTCTCCTCCATGAGCCAGTATCGGTACAGGTGCTCCAATTGCTCCTGGTACTATCCCACCATGCTGAAAAGCAACAGTTCCTTTAACATAACCTAATTTGGTAGCTTCAGCTGCTTTTCCTAAAGCATTACCTATAGCACCTTTAATATCATCAAAAACTTTTATTATTTTGTCTTTCCAACCGATAATAACATTCCAAGCATTTTGTAAGCCATCTATAAAAGCCTGTTTTAAATTTACAAGCATTTCGGCAATCTTGCCAGGAATAGTATTCAACCAATTCATTATTTTGGTTGGCCAAGTGGAAACTTCATTAGTCACATTAGTTCCTGCCAAAATGATATTGCTCCAAAGATCAAAACCAAATTTAGCTATAGCACCTAGTACATTTATAATTAAATTAGTTATCCAAGTTAAAAATCTTCCTGGCCAAGTAGAAACCTCTGTTATAATATTTGTTCCCAGTTTTATAAATTCATTAATCACCCTAACCTCAAAATTCGGTAAAGCTACTAACCATAAGCCCAAAGCGAAACCAAACATAGTAGGTAAATCTACTACAAAAAAGTTGTAAATAGCAGTAACTATTTTTTGGGGTAATTCAGCAAAAAAAGTAACAGTAGAATTGATAAAATTACCTATAGATATCAATAAATTATTAAAAGCAGTTGGTACAGTTATCAGGAAAAAGTCTATGATTGTAGACATTGCATTGACTATTAAATCCCTACCAATTTCATAAGCAGCTGTAATTTGATCCCAATTTTTTATAATCATTACTGCTAGTATTCCAAATATGGCTCCCAAAATAATTATAGGAGCCAGTGCAGCCATTGTAGCTATGGCTGCGGCTCCAGCAGCAGCAGCCTGAGCCAAAAAAGCAGGAACTAAAGTAACTAAAATAATAGCTACTACACCAGCAATGGCACCAATCACATAATCTAAGTTTTCCACAAGGAACTTAAAAACCTTACTTAAAACAGGTTCAATCTTTTTGAAAGCACTAATTAATGCAGAAGCAATTTCAGTGGTAGTGGAATATACAGATTGAGCAAAATTAACAAAAGATGTTTTTACCTTATCTATACCTCCAGCTTGATCAATAAAATACATCATCGCTTTTCCTACCAGAAAAAAAGCAGGAGCTAAAATAACCATCAATTTTGCCATAGCTATCCATGGACCCAAAAGCCATATTAAAGCTGGTAGTAATAAAACGGTAATTATAGTAGCTATTGCTATTAATGCGTCTTTATTTTTTAAGAGTGAATCTACAAAATTAGCCACATCATAACGGTGAGCCATCAAAAAGTCTGATAAACCTTTAGCTCCTTGTTTAAGATAATAAAAGATGCTTCCTTCCCTGACATTTAGGTTTTTATCTATTCCTAAAATAGAAGAAGACATTACTTGTATCTGATCAACTATATTTCTGGTTAAACCCCAAAAGGTATTCAGCATTGCTTCATTAGCTCCTTTATATTTCCAAACCAAAGCATCCATTATGGCAATAGCTGTATCTTTTCCAGTTAGTCCCAATTTAGATACTTTTTGCAGATCAGCCATTATTTCTTCAGTACTTTTATGGAATGCAGTTGTAGATGTAGTACTTCCTAAAGCCGAGTTATAAGTATTAATAGATCCTTGAGCCTTATCTAATGCCAAACGTGTACTCATGACAGATTTTTCGGCATTTAAAAAAGATTTTGAAGCTGGATCAACTCCTTTGTCTTTTAATGCTTTTAATCTAGCCTCAGCAGCTTGATATCCTTTAGTTAATATCGGCAATTTTTCAGAAGCACTCTGGAAAGCATTTACCTGAGCTTTTGAAGCTCCACCACTGGTTACTACCGCATCTGTATATCCTTTAAGCTGTACCGCACCAGAAGATAAAGCTTCTGCCAAAGTTCTCATGACAGGGATATTGGCATTATTAAACTGTTTATTAAGTTCTTCCAAAGAGGGTACGCCTTTTATAAAAGTCTGGGTTAAAGCTCTTTGTGCATTCTCAAGCTCCAATATTCCACCACCAGTTGCCGATACCGCATTAGTCAGTGCATCCATTCCTTTTACACTGGTATCTACATCTTTTACCTGTCCAATCATTCTGGCACCAAGAGTAGTTATTTCCTTAGTTGTAAAACTAGACTTTAAGGCTAAATTGATTAAAGATTGGGAAAATTTACTGGCTTCCGCCTCATTAGCGGTTAAAAACCTAGTCATCACACCAGCTTTTTCAAAATCAGCAGCTACATCTATTACACTCTTTCCAACTAAAGATAAGGCACCAGCGACCTCTGCACTGGCTAATTTAGCATCATTCATTAGACTACTTAATGAACCGCTTATACCTCCAACTGCCTTTTGTACGACAGCAGTTGCCTTATCTACGGCTTCGATGATGATTTGGACTGAATTTGTTGAATCTGCCATATTATTTATGTTTAATCCTGCTGGCTTGCCTTTCCAGCTTTTTATTTTCCTTTTCTTCTTTTTGGGCTATTTGGTTCATGATTAAAAGTATTTCCTCTATAAAAAAGGCGGGCTGCGACATATAAGTAAAGTAATCCCAGCCGAATTCCTTGCAAATGACATAACGCAAGTAAGCTTCTGAATTTATTCCTTTCTTCCCGTAAAGACTCCCCACCAGATCCTTAACTAATTTTTTTTTACCTCTGGGGTAATTTGGGAAGACTGGATCGCCTTATTTACTTGGTCATATATCTTGTTGCCGTCATCTATTAATAGGTTAGACAACCATTCCTGGGAATAGCTTTTAACTTCGTCTTCTTTATTTATTGTTTTAATCAGGAACCCAGCTGTCTTGTCTTGCGCCTCCATGTATATTTCTGGCGACAGGTTCTCCATTTTTCCGGTTTCAGCATTGAAGTTCCCACCCTTGAGCATCATTTTCTGGACTTCACGGAATTCTCCAGTAGTCAAGTATTTATACATAACTACGGTTTCTCCATTATCCAGTTTGACCTCAAGGGTGGGAATATTTGCTTTTAAACTTGTATCACTCACACCCGATCACCTCCTTTATTGATTTATTAATTTATTAATTAAGCATATATTGCTGCTTTAGAATTTCTTGCTCTTATATCAATTAACCGTGTCGCTGTTCCTGGATCTATATAATCCTCGGCTACAAAGTCACAGTTGACTACATAAAAATCATCTAAACCAGTGCTTACTTCAGCTTCATTTAATCTGAATCTGGATAACCTTATCCGCAGATCCTCATTATTTATTCCGCTGGCGGTTAATATCATCGCCTGTTTGGTTAGCTTGTAATAAGCTTCCCTTTCATTAGTGCTGTCAAAAAATAAAGTATAAGATCCGCTTACTCTTATTCCTTTACTTCTGATAGCTGATACATCAGAACTTCCGCTTCTATGGATTACTTCCAGATTATTGGCAATTGTCAAGTTAAACTCACTAAGCGGTGTTGATGTTGCCGCTAATGCCGTTGTTAAAGTATTCCCGAACTGGACAAAATAATCTTTAAAAGACAGGACAGTTCCAGATTGTGTTGTAACTGTTTGAGCTGCCCCTGTTGACGGGAATTGAGCCTGAAAAGATGCTGAAATCGTTGCCAGACCATCAGAAACGGCAAAAGTAAGCTCATCAATAGCCGCATAAGTATATTGTTCCACATCTGTTGTTCCACGGGATTGAATCAATGTTGCGGTTAATGGTGTATTACCGGAAACAGTACTGTAAAACAAATGGTCGCTTGGCGTACCGGCAGTATATATTTCATTGCCTAGTGCCAATTTCCAAAAATAACCAGCATTCCATACGTCACACAACATTTCTATATCGCCTTCACTCCATCTTTTACCTATTACTGAATCCTTATCCATTATCCGTGTAGTCTTGGCGGCGATATTTTCTATCGGCTCGTGATGTCCCCGCATACTGATATCGGTATAATTAAGATAGGTTGATGCGGTAGTATTGGCTGTACCAGGAGCTGACTCTATAGCCAAACCTACTGAACCTAATCTACCGATTAAAATATTTGTATCTGTTTGTGCCATCTAGTTTTTCACCTCCCCTCATAATCCAGTATTTATAATTTCATGAGCTTCTATTTTTACTTCCAGAATTCGAGTGTCAAGTTCCCTGTCTATATATGCAGTATCCCAAGAAACTGGTATTACATATTTACAGACTCCAGACAAAGTTGTATCCCTATCGAGAGCCGTTTGTAGTTCGTCCATGACGGTTATTGATATGTTTTCCGCCGCTTGGACTCCTTGTCCCATTTTGCTTTGTTCCTGGTATACTCTGACCCAAAACCCCTGTTTTCTTAGGTTATGCACATTACTGGCAAAACTTCCTTCACCCTCAGCCATAGTCAAAACAGCGAAAGGATAATTACCGCTTGGATTACCTGTCGGATAGGCATAAGCAGCTTTTAAAGATGTCATGCTATTTAACTTTACCAAAAGTGAATCCCTGATATTTACTACGCTCATATTTTTATCCTCTGGTACCACTTCTTTCATACCACATTACTATCCTGTCTCCTAAATCACCGACATATTTAGACATCGTAGGTTGCACCCAGTCAAAAGTCTGTTCTACAAACTTTTGTGCCTTGTATCCGCTTTCCTTTATTTTCCTGCCAAGTAAAAACAAGGCACTATTAGATGTTTCCAGTCCTCTGGCCATTGCCCATCTCTCTAAATTTATTTTTGGCGGGGCTTTGCCTTGTCCAGTACTTCCTACCTCTTGGTAATATCCATGTTTTGATCCTGGTCCGATTTCCCTTCTCCCTGTTGACGGTTTTATCCTTATGCTTTGCATTAATTCTCCAGTTGCTTTTGGTGCTTCATTCTGCATTTTTGCCAAAGTAACTGATGCTATCCTGTCCAAAGCCTGTTCTATTTCCGATGGTATGTTTCTAGCCATCTCCTGCAAGGCTGGCTGGGCATTATTAACAATTGTTACTTTATAATCAATCATATTTATTTTATTCAGTTGTCTCAAACTTATTAACTAAAAGTTCTATATGCGGTATCAAATCCGGTGAAAGCCAATTAGTTCTTCCCTTCACTATAAATACTTCATTAGTCACCGTATCTACCAGCTTATCCCCTGGCAATATGCCGGAAGCCGTTGTAAAAGCTATATATGTCTGGCCAAAAGTTCCTTCTGCTAGAATTGTATCCTCACTTGAGGCTGGTTGACAATTTATCGAAGTATTAGAAAGAGCATCGTGTTTAACGTAAGACTCTTTATTTGTATTATTGTTATCTTTTGAAAGCCTATAAACGTCTATATTACGATCCAGAATCATAATTTACACCCATGCACTTACTAATCTATAAGGATTCAACATCCTTTTGGCAATTTTTATATACGAACTTTCCCCATCTGTAGTTTCTGCCCATCGCTTACTAATTCTCCCCTGTGTTAAAGCAGTTAATCCTTCCTTATTGGCTTGTCGCATGAAAGTATCAGCGGTATAATAGGTAGTTGCCAAAGAAATCGGTCTAGGGATAGTACTATAGCCACCTACATAACATACTTTAGTAAAAAAGCGGGAAAACTTAATATTGGCAAAGTTATATAAAAGTGTTGAAGTAGTAGTATAAAGCTCAAAGTTAGGGTAAATGATGATATTTTTTCTGGTAGGAATCATATAACGGGTATTACCGCCACCAGCATCCAAATTTAAAGTTAAAGACAATGAACCTTTAACAATATTTATTGACTGTAATGATTCAACCGGATATTTTCTTGGCTGAATTATCAAATTCAAATCTCCATCTACTACTGATTCACATAACTCATTAGTAATCGTTTCCAGTTTACAACCTGAAACAGTTGTATAACCCAGATAATTATTTACCTCATCTTCAGCCGTAGATATCCAAGTATCTATCTGATTGCTAAAAGAAGAATCAATATCTATAAGTAATAAATTTTCCAGCGATGCCTCATCAGTATAACCGTAAGTACTTGCCATAAAAAAAGATTCCTTTCTATTTATTCCTAATTGCTTTCTTTCTGCCTTCGCCTCTACCAGAAAGAATAATAGAGGCGAAGAACAATTAGGCTTCGCCATTCCCCAAAAGCCTTTTAAACTTCTCCTACCATGAATTCCAACTGGAATGGTTCTCCGATCACTTTCAACGCCGCCGCTTCCAAAATAAAGCTGACGTATGAGAAGCTGGTAGACGGTACATCTACCCTTGACATCGGGATCAAATCCTCA
>Ga0265297_10000842_pt1 | contig 82355 bp, 131 predicted proteins | sample Munlanlwell13791_FD_192502 | JGI IMG/M metagenome (GOLD analysis project Ga0265297, IMG submission 192502) | Leachate microbial communities from a municipal landfill in Southern Ontario, Canada - Leachate well 137-91 | ecosystem: Engineered > Solid waste > Landfill > Unclassified | place...
TCATTCCCATACTATTTCTCCCCCTCCAATAAATATGTGCGGATTGCGGTGGCTATTATTCTTGATTTTGCAGGATATGAATTAAAATCGCAACCTCTTAATGCTACTTCTATCACCTTTTCCATCTCCTCCATTTTCTTGAGGAAGGCAAGTTTACAGAGGTGGAGGGTTTTATTGCAAAATTCAACTTCATCGTCTTCTGCTTGGTCACTACTGTCATAACCTCCATATGTTTGACCTCTCACTATTTCCTTCTTTTCCTCCGGCATCCCCTTAACCTCTAAGTATGTGGTGGCAAGGTCAAGGAGAGTTTGTATGTGTTTACTGGTGTCATCACTACCTTGCCATTTAGGTTTTAGAAATACTACTGCTTCCCGTAATTCTTCGTTCATTTATTCCTCCTTATTTAATTATTTTCAGGGAACGGGTTATCTATTAGCCCCTTGTTTATTGCACACTGATTACAATACTTCCCCTCAACTAATTCCAGTTGTTCATAGCCACACTCTTGGCATTGTTTCATTCCGCTATCTGCATAATTACTCATAATTGCCTCCCAAAAAGATATTCTATATTGAGAACGGTCTCACGGATGGCAATATTATAATCACTGTTTACGTTGTCTATTTCCTTCGGGACACACCCCAACACCAACTCCTTCAACTGCTGACGGGCTTGGGAAATTGCTTCTGCCTCTAATTTATCATCTTCAATACAACCAAGACCCTGAAACTTTTGCGTAACATCTTTCAATATATCCACCACTTTCATACTCTCCTCCTTTTTATTTTATTCTTCCACTCTCGCAATCATATCCTTATCAATCCTAACCGTCTTTATGTTGTTAAAAATTACCCATATAGGCAACATCTTCGGGTCAATGTGCATAACATAAAACTCTGGTTCTTTGACAGGTTTCCTATGGCAGCAGGAGACTATGAGGATAAGTGCCAATATGAACAGGTAGACGTGGTAGCGTTTGGGGCGGGTCATTTGCTCTCCAGGAGTGCCGGTGATTCCCAGACATTGCCGATGACTTCTATCTGATTTTCTGACCAATAAGGCATCCAAGTTATTTCTCTATTTTCTGGGCTATTTCCAACAAATGTTCCCTCTCTAAAATCTACAACCCAAACTCCCTTATATTCTGGACGATAATCATTTGGCATTGGAGCAAGAATATCCCCCTCGTACACTTCAACCCCTTTCTTATCGTGCAAGCCAGTGTATTGTTGGACATCGTATAATTCAGGTTGGTTACTTGCTACCGTGCCATTCCTTGCCCGAAGCAAAACACCCTCGTCTTCCCATCTTTTATTACTCTTGTCCCAAACTCTAAACTTTATCTCTCTCATCTAAATGTCCTTTCTAAACAATCTTAATAGGGATGGTCGTACCTATTTTCCCGTTCAAAGCACCGCAGAATAGTTTTGCGTGTCTATCCTGTTCACGGAATATCGGCTTTACTTCATCGGCTACTACCAATTGGACTTAAACTGCTTCACCGAATACCTATACCGACTTTTTATTTCTAAATATCCAACGACATTTATGTCTTTTGCCTTTGTCAAAAAAGCTCTCTCTAAAAAAGGGAGGATAAATTATGTCAGATTGTTGCATTTGATAACCATCTAAACCCCTTAAATGGTCAATAGCTCGCTGTAATGTTTGCCTTGTTAATGACTTATTCCAAAAATGCTTTCCCATTACCTGTACCACCCCTCATCATATATTTCAGGCTTCTTGGCAGGTGGGGTTCGTTCCGCCACCCAAATTAAAATAAGCGTGCTAACGATGGAAAGATATACCCATATCACGCAGATGATTTTGATGGTGGTCATATCACCTCCCTAATCTCCTTAATCTTAACCTCTAAACTCTCACCTATCTTCGGCATATACACATACTTCCCACCGCCATACGCTGAATAATCCAATGCGCTCATTTACTTCCTCCTTATTTAGATTTTTGGTTCTTTGACTCTGCTATAGCATCGGCTATTTCCAGCCTAGCCAAAGCATTATAAAGCGACGCTGCCACTTGTGAATAATAATACACTCTACCATCATTAGCATACTTATTCGCATAAGATAACTGTTCTCTTATTTCTTGCCTTAAACCCTCTCTGGTTCTTTCATTAGCATTGCTTTTATACGCAAATAAACATAAAAAACCCATTAATACTACCAAAACTAATTTCTTCATCTTGTTGCCTCCTTTTTTATTTGATTGCTTTTTCCACTCCCAAATCTTCTTCGCTGCTAAAAACACATTAAACAGGTTTTACTCATTATCGGCTTCCGGCTTTGACTTTAACATGCTTTTAAACCAAGACCTCCACCCTCTCTTTTCATCTTTTGGCTTCTGTCCCTTCACATAACACTTGCGGCAGACATAACCTTTGATGAACTGTACTGCTTCTCCAGTCTTCTCATCTATCCTGGTCCGCTTAATAGTGCCTACAAACCGCTTATCATCAGCCGTATGCCGTACTCCGCAAACAACACAAGAAAGCTTCAGTTTACTCATCTTTGCTCCTTTTTAGTTCTAGTTGATGTGGAATTGGTCACCAATTTGCAAGTCTATTATTCCCCATAGAGAGCGGATGCTTGCCTATACTGGATTTCGTCACCACACAAGCAGAGTCAGCTGTTTTCTCATCCGCCGAATTTTCTCCGCCACCATACGAGGCATAACTTGAGCCTTGCGTATGTGCCGTTCTTTTGGGCCACAACTAGATAATTATGATTTTCGCTTCAAGTACTCCGCAATTAAGATACTGTCTCCGTCTTTTTTTGGCTTCAATGTAGGATATAGCCTACGAGCAATATCAAGACTAACCGGCTTTAAGTCTTCCTTGCTTGTTCCTTGCGGCAAGAGGACACGTTGCCATTCCTTTGAGTCACAATAAGCATAAGCTAACCCAAGCTCTTCCAATACTATCAGCGTAGCCTCTAAACACCTCAATGCTGAAGCTGTAGCCTTAAAACGTCCTGGGTTCACCATCGGACGCTCTAAAAGCACAAAAGAACTTGGAACTTCAAGATTAGTAAGTAAGAACAGTCGTAAAGCTGGCACATCAACCCTGGAAATTTCCTGCCGCTTCTTGGTATACGACTGCTCATGCTTTACCGGCATTTCCTTATAAACAGCAAATCCTGTATCTGTTATTATAGCTATACTTCCAGTTGAGCCATTGTCAATTCCACAAAAGTACCTAGTCATTTATACTCCTTTACTATACCAACCAGAGAGCTGATTTCTGCATCGCTAAAGCCATCTGGTTGGCATACAAAATCCTTACATTTCCTGCTTCCATCACACTTTCTCTTAAAAACACAGCTCTCAGCAATAAAGAAAAGGCAAACACGCTTATGCTTCCCTAGCAACACTACCGCCACGGTTATCGTTAATCTCTACTTTGTCGCTATTGACCAAGTATATCTTGCCTGAACAAGCTAGTTTAAAACAGGCTATCTTGGTCTTCATCAGCGATTTAACTGCCTGTTCTGCGTTTTCTTTGCTGAATTCCACTGGTTTCTTTTTACGCAACGCCTCATCTATTGCTTTGCGCACTACATTGTGATGAACTCCTAACTTGGCAAACTCTTGGAACAAATTAGCTACTTTAACCTTGTCTTCAGAGGAAATCGCTGGCTTTTCAACAGTAGCAACAGTAGCCCTATTACCCCAATGATTAGGATTGTAATCAGGCCTCACTTCAAGGATAAGCTTCTTTATTATAGCAAAGCCAACACCTGAACCAAACTTATCTTTTACCGACTGCCAAATAACGTCCTGCTTCAACATCTTGTCTTTCGCCAACATCTCCCTAATATACTGCATCTTCTCTATCGTACTATCTTGATACATAAACACACTCCTTTTCTATTTAGTTTTTGTAACTGGACATTATGTCCTGGTACTGCGACCCTACGTGCTTCATAGACTTCACAAACGTCTTAAAGAACGACTTTAGCATCTTCTGCATACCACGGTAGTCATTGGGGTTCTTTAACAGTGAGTGCATAATGCTAAAGGTAGAAAAAACAACAGCACTAATGTAAATTGAAGGGTCAATACCTGTCTCTTCCTTGTTTTCGTCCTTGTCTATCTCACCAATAACATGGAAATTTAACCGCAGCAATAAAGCTGCCAAGTCCTTGTCGCTGGTTATGTCTTCGTCTATTTCATACTTAATCCTCATCTCGCCCCCTTTTTTTACCTTTGAACATATTCTGTTCTTCCTTCTTTGGAGCAAAAGCAATACACGCCGGACAACGTATCGGGTGACCTCCTTTGTCAATAAACCCATTTTTGTAATACTTCTCCCGGTAATAGAGCGGATACACAATATTAACCCACCCGCTATCTACACATAAAGCACAATGGCAAAAACGCAAGCGGTCCATCTCTTTTTCTAACTGGAAGTCATATTTACGCTTTCTTCGCAAAGCAAACAATTGTTCCCCGGCTAGAGCTACATTCACCTCCTGTTTTAAGTCGTCTGCTGTACTACTCGTAACGGCGATAAAGTCTTCCTTGGTCTTCAAGAGTATCTTATCCCTGTATACTACCGGGTTTTCTAGGTAATTCTTAACCCGTATAAGCAAGGCTTTGGTTAAGGGAAACCCATAGTTGATTATAGCCGTTTCACCATTGTTATTGTAGTCATCAAGGAAGAGCTTGGTCATTTCACTGTAGCGCTGTTCATAAGCATCATCTGACTCATCGGCTAGCCTATCCCATTTATAGCTGTAGAAAGTATCCTTAAAATCCATACTGCTCCTTTAAGACAACCTTTTCATCTTCAGTAAGACTCTCCAAAGGCCGCCCATCGTAAATCTCTTTGCTTAAGTTATACCATTGCTTGGTTATAGTGCCCAAGTTCCATTCCATGAGATTACGCTGTTCATTCCACTTTTTAGTCACTTCTATTGCTTTTAAGGCAATACGCAGGTCGTGCTTGGCATAGTCCAAGATACGCTTAATGTCTCCACTGTGCCTGCCCATAATCATCTTATTAGCCTCTGGGTCATCCATAGGTATGCCCTTTAACCTCTTGTAATACTCAAGGATTATCTGGTTAGGAGACAAGCGGTCAGGAGCAGCCTTCTTACGCTTCTTTTCCAAGAAGACCAAAGCTTTATACGTCTCTCCGTCTATTTCCACAAAGGTCTCTAGCTTATCCACCAAGGGACAAACATGCTTCTTTTTCTTGCATTGGCCTATCAATTCCTTCAATTCCATTAGGTTGTCTCACGACCTCCAATCTTCGCAATCTCTCTTTCATAAGCCAGAAGACTTTGTGCTGTTTCTATCCTCTTCTCTATGGAACGTAGACGCTTTTCCAAGCGTTCTACCATAGTGCTTTCATTTACCGTGTCAGCTTCAATATATATCTCTTTGCTAAAGACATTAAGCTTGCCATCAGCATTAACCTTTTCCAATTCACGCTTCCTAGCCATAGAAAGAGTAGCATTAGCATCAGCCAATAAGTCACATATCCGGTAGTGATGTGCCTCAATATCAGCTATCTGCATACTCAAAACATCAGGAATATCAGATAGCTTATTGGAAAGCAGGATATTAGTCTCTTCCATTGCCAGCCCTACCTCGGGGCCTAACTCTTCATACGTCTTATAATCTCTGTCTACCATACAAACTCCTTCTGGTTTTTATTCCTTACGTCAAAATGGTTAATTCCTAAGAATAATTGCAAGCGGTTATCTCCGTACCGATGTGACCAACCGTGAGATTCAAAGAACCCAAGTTCAGCAAAGTACTCACGGTCGGTCTCTAAGTCCTTAATGAGTATGTACTTACACCCATCGGCTACAGCCTGTTTGTATATTTCATAGTCCAAACCCCAGGCATTACCCCCACGGAACAGGTGACGGCTCCGATGCACATACTTAATCAGACAATCCCCCGTCTTAGACGCCACCTTTACCGCTTTCCCGTTGATATTTAAGATATAATTCTTTTCGTTACTCATAATAATTCCTTTATACTTTCTCTTATATCTTTACCATCTATTTCATTTCCAATACAATCCCAGCCTTCAGCTTTTTCTCTTGAAAACAGTTCTATTTTAATAGGTTCATTACCAACTAACTGCATTATTTTATCTTTTGCCTCTTTTGGTTTTTTACTATGTTTTGTTTTTGGCGTAATAATTACTTGTGAAACAGTGTTATCTTTAACAAGTGTATGCGCTCTTCCCTTTGTCCCTAATAAACAAATCTCTAAATTAGATTTTGTATAATAACCAATGCCAAAAAACATACCCATTTGATTTATATTTGTTTTTAACCAAGAAAAAGCAACTGTTTTGTATTCAAATCCCCAACTCTCTAAAACAAAAATACCCTCTTTAAGCATTGGCATCGTTACCCATAAAAACAATATGCAGTTATTATTAGTAATATCCTTAATTGGCAACAACGCTATTTCCTTATAATCCATACATGGATATTCAGCATCGGCAGCACCCTGAAAGTTCGTTCCCATAGACTTACCTTGCCTATACTTCCACGGTGGGTCAGCAAGAATGATTGAATATTTCTTCTTCACAGCACCAAACATGATTCATTAGCCTCTTTCTTTGGATTGCATAGATAACTATACCCGCAAAAGTAACATTCATCTGGGTGTGTTTCATCAGGTACCGTATCACTCTTTAGACATTCCCTAACATACTGAACATTAGCTAATATTCCGGTATATAGTTCGTGGTCTACATCTACCAAATATTCCTTAATATCAGCATTATCCACACAGTAATACAGGAATAGTATCTTAGTGAGTTTCTTCTTAACCGCATAGAACGTAGCCTGTTTCAGATAAGCCAAAGAAGGGCCGGTAAGTTTAGCAAAACCGTCCTTATTGATAGTCTTTATCTCCAAAAGGCACATATAGACCGTGCCGTCAGGCATAGTTAAGCGTATAACCCCGTCAAAATGTCCTCTAATCCCAAAAGTCTTATCCTTGACTACTTTCTCCCTTTCCAGCAAAATACCCAGCTTAAATAGGTATTCTTGGAGTTTCAGGTGAACATTGGTGCCGTCTTCCATACGCAAAATGTTCTTCGGAGTAAACCGATGCTCTTCCACCCCTTTACGCTTGAAATAGAGCGACCTGGGACAATACCCTATCTCTGAAGCATAAAACGTCTCCGCGGTGTATTCCCTAGCCTTTTTCTTATCCTCTTCAGCAGCAATCTGAAGCAATAGATGCTTAAGTATTCTTATTTGCGTCATTTTTAGCCTTGTTTATCATAATGTATTCAGTAGTGCTGTCTATCTCTTTAGCCTCTTTCAAGGACTCAAACTTATCCGCTTTGGCTTTGTCCAAGCTTAAAACCTCTTCAAAGCGGTCTAAAAGTATAGCTCTAGCCTTGATTTCATCATAGTGGTACTTAACCCGCATTGCTTTGGTAACGGTAAGCCCAAGCGACTCCTTAGCATCTATGCTTTCTAGCCCTTGTGCTTTCATTTCCAGCAAGACTGTCTCTTTCCTGGTCTTTACCTCTGCTTCTGCTGTTTCTATCTGCTCCTGCAACTCTTTAATGCGTCCTAGTTCTACTTTTAGGTCCATCTATATCCACCTTATTCAATTTTAGTGCTAGGGTTGCAGTAAAATGCGTGTTGGTACACCACTCTTACTGCGATAACATCTTTAAGCTTAAAAGATAGTTTATCAGCAACCACGCTAACCCCAGCCACCATTTATAACAATGTTTCGTCAGCCAGTTCCTTGTTAACATCATCAACCGTCTTTACTGGCTCTTTAACTTTCTTGTGCAATGCCTTGGTATCAACTATCTCCTTCAAGAGCATTTCCAGCTTATCGTGGTTCAACTGCTGTAGTTCGGTGATAGCCCCGCACTCCTTGCTAAAGCGCTCATTAGCAATAGTCATAATCTCTTCCAAAGAGACATTGTACCTAGATTGGGAAGTTTGCAGCATTTTAATGATAGAATACCGCTTTTCCATCTCTTCCTCGGTAGTTTCAGTGACTTTAGCTACTTCTGGCTCCTTCTTTACATACCCGCCATAGATGACTTGCACAAAGAAATCGCTCATTCTAGCCGCGTATTCCATAATGTCTATCCCTTGAGCAATAGCTCCTACCTGTATCTGGGCTGCGATAATCGTAGCAGCAGACTTAAACGCTGATTCCCTGGCTATCAGCAAGTCCTTCTTATCCCAATCAACATTGGGCTTAATCGTACCCGGAACAGGAGGCGGAGTAGGCTTCTGCGCCATTCCGGGCGAGGGTGGTGTTGCTACAGCCGTCCCACCACCGCCTCCACGTTTCGGAATTCCCTTGCAATCCAGCTTATTGACTGTTTCTATGCTACCATCACTTTTATTAGTCTTAGGATAAGACCCACGCTCACAATCAGGCAGAGTAATAACCGCTCCCTTGTCTGTGTCAGCTAAGAACCCCTTACGTAAAGACACCATTACGGTGATAGAGTTGTCTATAGAGTCCATAAACACTACATTTTGGGTCTTCCAGGGCCCATTAGGACCAGTCATAGGCTTTATCTCAAATACCCTCTTAACTACTCCAGTTACTTCTATTCCCTTAATACCATTGTCCAGCTCTAAAGCTTTGCTTACCTGCATCACCATACCCCCTCGGCCCGTAGCCACTTTTCTATTAGTTCCAGCATCTTCTGCTTAATCGTCTTTCCTTCAATAGAAGCCATGCTCTTCGCCTTCCTCACGAGCTGCTGGCTCTTCTTGTCGTTATCTAGCTCTATCACAATCCTTGGCCGATACGTGTAACCCTCATAGTATTCCTTCTTCGGCATACTTACCCCTTCCTATTCATATCCTTATGTATAGCACGCAACTCTTTCACTATCTGCTGTAATTTCCAGTCAACTAAACACATAAAGAACATCCCGAACATTAAAAAAAATACAAGCAAAAATTTCATAAAAATAGCTCCTTTCTGTCTAACATTGTGAAGTATAACATATCTTGACTATCTTGTCAAGAAATATTATAAATAAAAACGCTATTCTCCGACGAGAAACGTCTAAAAAATGCTTGTGTCGTTTTCCCTGATTCGTGCGTCCCTTTGGAAGCAAAAAAAGTGGGTACAAAAAGTCGCTTTCCCTGTACCTTAAATAATAACGCTTGACAAAAATATCCCTTTCTGATATTATTATTTCTGAAAGTAAAAACCGCCTTGAGTAAGCGGAGAAAGTGGCAGAAAGAATAAGTGAATATACAAAATCAAATATCTTTATCGGTAGGGGGTTCTTTCTGCCAAGGGATTACTCCCTATTTGAAAACACTCTCCCTTACCGATTCTTAACCCGATTAGTTTAATGACTAGTCGGGTTTCTTTTTGGCTAAAAATGTTTCACAACTCTCTTTTGGTGGTAAAACTACACCTGGACACTTGTGTTTGCCAAAACACACTAATAGCTGGTATTTGACCTAACCAACTAACTGTCGCTGGGCTCTCTGTAACATCCAGATTACCTTGATGGGAAACCGTCGTAGAAGCTACAAGACTATACACTATTCTTTAATTAGTCTCCAGGGCTTGTGGAGGGCTATTAGTTAAGAGAACGAAACTTTATATTTATCCCTTCTATACTTTAATTTAACTTAAATCCATAGCAGGGTGGAGATTTGCCCTTCCAATCTACTGTTCTGGGCTCTCTCGCAGGCTTCTAAAAACAGTTTTAAAACAAGAAAGAAACGTAGATGAAACAAATTACAAGATATGCAAAAGAAAATAGAAAACACAAAACACCTGCTGAAAAAAAATTATTCAATAAATTACTACATTCAAAAATAAAATTCAGAACACAGCGTATGATAGATTTTTATATAGTTGATTTTTTAATACCTGATAGATGGTTAATAGTTGAAGTTGATGGAAAATACCATGAAAATGTAAAATTATATGATAAAAAAAGAGAACAATATTTACTTAATAAAGGATATAAAGTAATAAGATTTACTAATGAACAAGTTTTTAAAAACATAGATTATATTATAGCAGAAATACTTAAAGTACCATTAAAAGATGCTCCTGCTAATTGGCAAGAACTTTATGGGGTAAGTGCTTATTAATGAATTCATATAAAAAAGGAGGTGATTAAGATGCTTATACCAATTACTGAAGATGTTATACTAGTTGCATTATTCCTTCCAATTTTTGTTGCAATAGTAGTAATAATTATTCTATATAAACGAATACAAAAAAAAGAGAAAAGAGGTGATTAAGATGAAAAAGGCTTTACTAATAGTGTTCTTAATGTTACTGTTACCGGTAGTATTGTTAGCTGGAGACAAGGAAATAGCCGCTTATGTGAACAAGTACCACGGAATTGGAGATAACATACGAATGTACTTGCACTTAGTCTCTGTGGATTATGAGGTTAAAGGGCTAGGCTATTCGATTGTGAAGGACAATGGGAAGAACTGCATTGTAAGATACAACTTCTCTCTGGATGGTGAACCAAAGTACGCTGAGTGGAGATACGGCAAGGGTTCTGGAATTGTAGACCCGCTCAATGAATGGGCGAGAATCTTTATGGGGGAATAAAAAAGGAGTGTAAGAATGAAAAGAGAGTATTTTATTGATTTGTATGATACCATAGTGCGTAAAGCACAGGAATTGAACAAAGGTAAGAGCCAAGACTATGCTTCTACCGAAGACGTGCTAGCTAACTTCAAGCGGTTGAGCGAAGCAGCTAAGATATTAGGGATTGACATAACCACACCTTACGGGTATAGTATGTTCATGGTGCTTCAAAAAATAGACCGAATCAACAACCTGTGTAAGAAAGGCACTACAGCGGTTAATGAGAGCATGCAGGATTCGTTCGTAGACGCTTTAAACTATCTATTGCTGACTTTAGCTTGCATTGTAGAAGAGCAGGCTGAGAAATAAACCTGCTAGTGGCCTTTCCTAGGTTTTCCACTAGCAAAAAAGGGTAGTCCTCAAGCTATCCTAAAGAAGAAGAGCGGGGCCTAATTCCACCCTGCTCTTCTCTTTTTACCACCTTACTGTAAGTTTAGGCAGAACAACCCATTTTTTGCCTACTTTGGTAGGGACAGCGGATAGCTTCAGGGTTATCCTGCCTAGTTTAAAGCCTTGTAAGAACTTACTTCTTAACTTCTGTAGTAGTAGCATCGTTCCAATGCTTTATAGCATTTATGCCAGCAATGATAGCACCGATTAATGCTGGACCTAGCAATTTCCATAGCCATACTTGCGTGGTTCCTTCAGGAACAAAAGCAGTTAAAGCCGTAACCGCTCCAGTAAGCAGAGTTACTACTACCGCTACAATGAATCCTTTCAGGAACTTGTTAAATACTATTTTCCAACTCATAATACCTCCTAAAATCGTTTAATTACGTTAAGACAAAGACCAGTTAACCATTTATGGCCTGCTACAACGCTATTTTCTTCAAAATCAAGGTTCTTAGCTGCCCAGAAACCTAGCTGTATGTCAGCTGGTAGCTTATAATCTAACCCAGCCTTATTAGCTAGTGTGCCAATATTAGCATGCAATCCAGCAACCGGCATACCCTTTTCACCTGGGGTTATCACTCCACCGCCTAGGCTTAAGAGATTCTTCCATGATAGTATTGTAGCCTCAGCTCCGGCATATACTTTCTCGGTCTGGAAAGCATAGTACATACCAGCTTGCATATCTACCAACCCTAAATCAACATCACCCGGCAACTTCAGGCTTGTATCCGCATAAGAACTACTAGTTAAACCAACAATCAAGAGCAGCAATAAAACTAATTTCTTAATCATAGTTCCTCCTTAAAGTATTGAATCGTTCTATCTATCCCTCTATCTAAACTATACTGGTTCTCATAATTTATAGCTTTTAAGGTCTTGGTCATATCCGGGCATACCCGTAAAGCACCAGTAGGCGGTTCCTTTCCTAAATGTAAGTAATGGCTATCTACTTCTGCTGTAAAAGTTTCCATCATAATAATGCCTGCAAGCGTCAAAATTGACGTTTCAGCTTGTGAACCCACATTATAGCAGTCTGAGTCCTTAAGAGCTAAAAGTCTGAGCATTTGAACTAAAGCGTCAGCCAGATAGACAAAGGAACGTGTTTCCGAGCCGTCTGACTTGATATTTATCTCTCTTTTGGTCAAAGCCGAGCGTATAAACGTAGGAATTACCCTAGTATCGTCCTTCTTATACCCAGGACCATACACTATAAAAGGTCTAAGAATCTTAAAATTGATACCTTTTTCTTCCTTGTAAGAATAACATAGGGCCTCGCAACATCGTTTGGAATCGATATAGGCCGAACGCCTGTCGCTTGTAAGACTATTGCCCGCAACGCTTTCTGGAGTGGGGATAACCGTTGGGTGCCCATACACTTCCCCTGTTGAGGCGAAAACGAAGACTGCCTTGTTTTTTGCCGCTTCATTGAGTAGCCACCTTGTTGATAAGATGTTAGTATCTATGGTTTCTATGGGATGTTTAGTAAAGTAGTCAGGGCTGCTGTTACAGGCCAGGTGTAGTATGTAATCCGCTTTAATAGAGTGGTGTGTCGTTACATCGTGCTTTGTAAGAACTATATCTCCATCAAAGATATGGCTTAGCCTATCGCTTTCAGACCGATATATCCCAAACAGCGTTATTGGTTTCTTGTTGGTTTTGTTAGCATAATACACTGTTTCTACTATGTAAGACGCAATTAGACCGTTAACGCCCGTGACAAAGAGTGTCTTGCCTTGTAACCATTTAAGGTTATCAGTCTGGCTGAGTATGTATTTACAATCTTCTTCTATGATTTTACTATACATGATAGTCCCCCTTTGATATGTTCAGCAGTTAACCCAGCCCATTCAAGGACTTCTTCTCTGGTGCCACATCTAGGGCAGAACTGATTATTAGGTATGCCAATAGGCCAAATATTTGCTTGTATATCGTAGTTTCTACATACTTCTGTTATTATAGTACCTAGCCCGCCATATACCACGTGTTCTTCAATAGTTATAATTATTTTATGGTTCTTTAATACAGATATCATATCTGGCCCTTTATCACTATAACTAATAGGCCATAGTTGACTCATGCTGTATACTGAGAATCGTTCATCATAATAACCTAATACGGGTCCTTCGATAGCAGACAAGACGTTGTCTAGTATACTACCAGTGGTTATAATTGCTACCTTTGCGTTGATGTTAGCTACAGCACACATAAAAGGCAAAGATTCTTTCATATTGTAGTTAATATTTGAAGACGGGCTGGCTGTTAACCTAATATAACTCGGTTTACAGTTGTTAACCATTTGCACAGTGATTAACGAAGTTTCATCGCTAGAGCATGGTGAATAAATGTGCATATCTGGCAACGCTCGCATGATGGCAATGTCTTCACAAGCGTGATGAGTCGGACCTTCGTGTGAGTAGTTAAGTCCAGCGCCTACGCCTACTATCTTAATTGGTAGATTGTTGTAACAAGCCATCTTGATTTGTTCGAAGCAACGGGCTGTGGAAAACGCCGCGATGGAATAGACTATAGGCACTTGGCCTGCGATAGCTAACCCGCTAGCGATTTGGACAGCCGCTGCCTCACATATACCTACATTATGAAGTTGTTTCTCAGGGAATCCTGCTTGCTTAAACGCAAAGACACCTATATCAGGTAAGATAACGTGGATTCTTGGGTTTGATTTAGCGAGTTTTACTAGTTCGTTTATGAGCGCATTTCGCACGCTTATCCTCCGATGTAACAAAACTACAGCCAAAAATACGACCAAAACATCCAGATTCAGCTAGTATAAGTATGTCTTTTTTTGTAAACTTTTTTGTAGTCCAGCATTTCATTTTAATTCATCCATTGCTTTCGCAAAGAGTTCAGGGCTTGGAATCTCAGTATGCCAGCGCACAGGGTCTGCTTCCATAAAAGATACCCCTTTGCCCTTGACTGTTTCTGCCCATATAAATAGCATATATTTATAGTTTAATATATCTATTAGTTCTTCAATATTATGTCCATTTACGTGGTCTCTGCCGTTATAAAACGATAAAGAGTTTAGCGGTAGTTTATAATCTAATATATCTTCTGTTCTGCCAGAGGCTTGATATGTGTTAGAATCGCATATTATTTTTAAGTTATCCATCCGATGATTATTGGCAAAGTTTATAGCTTCCCAGCAAGAACCCTCTTGCAACTCGCCATCACCTACTACCACATAGACATTGTGGCCAGGGTCGCCGAGTGCGATACCGCAAGCAACGCCTAACCCGTGGCCTAGAGAACCAGTCTTATAGCAACTTACCTCCTTGCCGAAGACCGATTTCTCTGCCAAGATTGCGTGACCCTTGCTCAAGATGAAGTGGTCTTCGGGTTTCATAACTTCTTTAATCGCCAATAGTATCTCTACGCAAGAGAAGCACGAAGCAATATGCCCGTGCTTGTGCTTATATGCTTCTTCTAGTATCTGTCTTCTTATAGCTTTACTTTGGCTCGTTAATGACACTGATATACCCTATAGTGTTAATTCTATTTGTTTCTGCATCTCTCTTGCTTAAAATAGGCTTATCAAAACCTATGCTGTGTAATGGCCATTCTATCTTAAAGGCTGACTCGTTCCAAGCATACGTGAACTGCTTGCAGTCCTCATAGTAGGTGCTTTGCTTATAGTGAAAGGTACAGCTAGTAAGGGCTAAGAACGCTGCTCCGTGCTTTGGTGGCACCAAGACTTGCTTACGATTAGACCCAGAGATGATAAACGATTGCCACTGGCCGAATTGTTCGCTTTCTTTATCACAGCAGGTAACTACATAGTATATTTCCCCTTGCGGGCATGAGATGAGCTTCCACGTCTTATCGTCGCCGTGTATGCCTCGTAGTACACCTTTGTAAGAGAAGGAAAAGTCGTCTTGAACAAAGTCCACGTTAATGCCATATTTAGATAGCTCCTCGTTGTAGCGTTCTTGGTGGTATGACTCTACGTAGTCACCCCTAAAGTCTTCAAAGACCTCTGGCGTGATGATTAAGCATTGGCTAAACTTAGTCCTACTTATCAACATTTTTAGGCCTCTCCCACCTGAATTCATAGTAAGGGTGTAAGACATAGCTGTCGGTTATCCCCATTTTCATTATCCCACGCATCCCTAACTCAGCATCAAAAGCCAAGTCAAAGCAAGCTCCCTTGTGGAAAGGGATAGACTTGGCTAAAGCCGCTTTCATTACAAAGAAGGCATAGTAAACGTTCTGGCGTACTCCAGCTCGTTCAATGAAGTATTCAGGCCGCCCTGAATTAGCTACTTTGATATAGTCATCAAAGTCTTGCTCGTTTATCCATGTTCTGCCTTCACGGGTAGGCATTACCAGGGCATTGCAGCACTGTTTCTTTCTCCATTCACGCCAGATAAGGTCTGGTGTCTCCTGACCATGTATCAACTGCCCGCCAAGAGAGTGTATTCCACTATGGCACTCCACAAAGTTAGGCACATAGATATATTGGTCGTCGTATTGTTTGATTGCGTCTACAATAGGCATATCCCATTGCTTGCAGGGGATTGCGTCTTCGATAAAGGCATAGACTAACCATTCATCATCAGGAACACTGGCTATCCCAGCCTCATCAGCAGCAGCCATGCGAGCTAAAGAGATAATGCTCTTATCAGGGTTATCCCACATCTCCTGTGGCACTACCCAGTCTGACTTAATCCACTTTACGTTATCGTATTCCTTGAGCCACGTATCATTAGGGTAGACATCAGAGTCAATAGCTACAATTATATTATGTTTAAAGACTGAATTGGTGTTAATGTAGTAGATAGCCCGATGAAGTTCATCATTCTCAAATTCGGGCTTTAGCCAGTTGCAATACTTGATTTCTGGGTCCCAACGGCCATCTTGTAGCTGGCGAATGGGGCACATGGGATTTGAACGTGAACCCTCGGTTAATGGCCTATAGGGTACAATAATTGTGAACCGCATCTATTGCTCCTTACTTAACTTAATATCGCCTATATTAGCTAGTGGTTGCTTTGGGCAGAATGTTACTTCCAAAAAGCGTTTATTGTCAGTATATGACCAAGTAGCAGTTATAATAAAATTATAATAACTATTTTGTATTAATAGGGCATAAAGCTTGGTTATTTCTATATCATCGTACCATTCCATTTGTATATATGGTTTTGGGAAGTGGCCGCATGAACAAGTAGTATTAAATCCATTTTCTCGTAATAGTTGTACTAAATCAACCAATGGTGACTCAATAAACATTACAGCCTCTCTAAATCATATAGTCTAGGCAGGCAATAGAGCAATCCCCTATGCTTCAGCCTGTCTTCTTGATGATAATTGATTGTTTCTATGGTATCAGCGTCGGCATCTAAGCCAAAGCAGTATTTAATGGAGTCAATAGTGTGTACCTCGCTACGTTCTCTGGTGTTGCGGTAGTAGTCGAATTCAGGATTGACTGCCTTAAGTGCGTCTTTAACCAAGTCAAAGTTAAGTGGTTGGCCGTCGTATTCTATATGGCCTAATCCTGAAACGTCAAAGTCGTGTATGACGATTATGGCTTTAGGCATATCAGCTAATGCTTTAAGTTCGTCAAGTACAACGAATTTATTAGTAAGAGTAGGGTCGTAGAAGTGAGCGTCTAAGTAGAAGACAACGTAATCAGTACGCTTGTCTTTTTTGTATTGTGAGGCATACTCTGAGAGGAACTCTGGGCTGGATTTGTTGATGAGTTGGTAGTTTATTTTGTTGTGGGTATGGTCTAAGCGGTCTTTTGTGATGGCGTAGTATTCTGGGTTGAGTTCGCAACCGATAACATTGTTGAAGTAAGAAGCCCAGAACTTTAAGTTCACACCTCTGAATGTTCCAGTTTCAACAAAGGTGCTTACTTTGTAAATATCTTTAATCTTCATTCCCGTAGCGGCAGCGTATCTATCCATCCACCACATTTTTATATCCCTTTCATTGCATATCTATCTACCGTGTCTTTCCATTGATACTGTGTTCTATCTATAGGGATTACGCTCTTGGGAAGACTATTAGCCCAGTTTCTATATACTGTACGGCAACACTCAGCTTCGTCTCTCGTCAGATACCCACGCTTAATAGAGTGAGAAAGTATATCGTGTCTGGACCAGTTCTTCTTGATTTCTAATTGTAGCACCCAGGGCCTTTGAGAGTCAACTACTATTTTAGCAAAATGATGTATCATACTATCCTCCTTGTATCATATCTATTACATTCTGAAGACGATATTTTTTTCCTGGGCATGACTTATAGGTAGCCCAATTTCTATGCCCGTACATGTTTTCAATAGGTATATTATACTGTTTCATCAATAGCTTGCAAAGATTAGACATTAACCAATATTGGCATAGCAACGGTTCTACCTCATCGTAGTTGCCTATACAGCATATTTGGATAGACAGTGTGTTTTGATGCCCTTCCTTACAGGCTGCCCCAGGCATATTCAGCGGTCTACCTAATCTATAGATAAAACGCTTACCAACTAATTCTATAGCCAAGTGATAGCCCACGTCAATCCATTTATTGGTTTCTATGTGATACTTCCTAATAGCTTCCCAATCTTTCACTATGCCATCTTTAGTTAATGAATGGTGGATACAAATCCCATGCCAGTGCATAGCTGGGTATTTGCCTATAAATTCCTCTACGTCTTTAATGTCGCCATCGCCATATTCTTCAGTCATTTGTTCATCCTTAGTCTTTAGAGTTGATAACTTCGGGTTCTCTTTTGACGATAATGGTACAGACGTGTCGTTGGTGGTCTCTGACGTTGATAATGGCGTTGTAGAGTTCTTTGTCTTGCGGAAAAAACTCACGAGCCAAATCCAAAGCTCTTTCAATGCAATCACAACTATCCTCCAATTCTGCTTCTATGTCTATTAGCATAAGGTTACTTCCTTATAAAGCTCTTTAATGCGTCTACGAGTAGCATTACAATACCACCGGTATAAATCAATCTTACTGCCCAATCACGCCAAATATTGCTTTGTATAATTTTAGCTACTTGCACTTGTATCTCTACTATCTGCACATGTACCTTAGCAGACTCATCTAACTTGTTCATAATTAATTCGTGGTCACGACGGTTCTCTTCTTTGATATTAGATAGCCTTTCTTCTAAGACAGCTATTATAACATCGTTCTCTGTAGTTGTTACTCTTCTTGTAGTACATGCTACTCTTCTCTCCTGACCTTCATATTTGTGTTCTGCGACCATTATTTTATCCTTTACATAAAGAATATTGTAGTTGTGTCTGACTCTATCGAAATTTCTTCCGGTCCAGCACTTGGGCTAGCCGATGGACTTTCGCTAGGACTTTCAGATGGGCTTACGCTTGGTGATGCGCTCGGACTTATAGATGGAGACTGACTTGGTGACTCTGAAGCACTCGGACTTTCACTTGGACTTATACTTGGCGAAATAGACGGTGATACACTACCGCTAGGGCTTACACTTGGCGAAGAACTTGGCGACTTACTTGGACTTTCGCTTGCGCTTGGTGACACCGATGGCGAAACTGAAACTGACGGTGACACCGATGGACTTATACTAGGCGATACACTAGGTGAAGCCGAAGGTGACTTACTTGGTGAAATGCTCGGCGAAACCGACACGCTTGGACTAACTGACGGTGAAGCGCTTGGTGATATTGATGGTGACGCACTTGGGCTCTTTGATGGGCTAATACTCGGTGATATAGAAACACTCGGCGACTGACTTGGCGAAGCCGACGGGCTCTCTGAAGGGCTAACACTTGGAGAACTACTTGTAACTATACTTGGGCTTACCGAAGGAGACTCAGAAGCCGAAGGACTAACCGACGGACTTGCTGATGGGCTTTCAGAAGGACTTTTTGATGGAGAAATACTCGGTGATTCACTAGCACTTGGGGAAACACTTGGTGATTCACTTGCTGATGGAGACACCGAAGGACTCTCCGAAACACTAGGAGAAACAGATGGTGACTCACTAGCCGAAGGCGACACAGACGGGCTTACAGACACACTTGGAGAAACCGAAGGCGATTCACTCGGGCTTATAGAAGCACTTGGACTTTCTGAAGGGCTTATGCTCGGCGATTTAGAAGGCGATATACTAACACTCGGCGATACAGAAGGTGAACTACTGGGTGAAATACTTGGTGATACCGAAGCAGACGGACTGACTGACGGTGAACTTGAAGGCGAACTGCTCGGTGAAACAGATGGTGACTTTGACGGAGATTTAGATACACTTGGAGATACTGACGGTGAAGCACTTGGAGATACGCTTGGACTAACTGACGGTGAAGTAGAGCCTGCCACATAAGTACCACCGCCGAAGTTGTCAAGACGGGTCGTGGTTTCATATAAAGTGATACCGACCCAATAATTTTTTCCCGTATGCGTGCCGTCAGTCGTTGTATCTAATAATGTCCACTCTCCCGCCCCTGTCTTATAATATGAGTAAACCGTTCCGCCTGTAGTTACATACATTCCCAAACTATCGCCATTTGCCCAAGTATGAGAACCACTATCAACTAAAGTTAATGCCCCTCCGTCCATACGATAAATAGCATAAGTATCATCTGTCGGGTCAGCACTTACAAAATAACCATTATAAGAGGTATCAGAACAGAATATTTGAGTTGCATTTGTGCCTGCAGTGGTAATGGTTACATACGCTTCGACATCTGCCCCATAGGCGGTATTGTAATAACTGGTATTTTGAGCACCAGCAGCATTTGCTAAAGCATTAGTCCCATTAGACTTAATGCCATTGGCTACATCCGCCCAACCCGTCATCGGTGGGCCTTCGGTATCGTTGAATTGGTCGAGCAATCCTGTTGTTGGAAATGCCATTAACTACTCACCTGCCTTAAATGTTTCCCAAGTTGGTGGTGAAAACTTGTTGTTGACAATTTCTGTTGTTTTTGATATACTTGTGTTATGAACATCAATAATATGCTTATCATTAAGAATGTCCCCGTTGCATCTATCAACCGTATCTTTAAGAAGATTATCGTTGATAAAAATAGCGGGTGTTGGAATTGGACTGGCAACCTCAATAATGGGTATGGCGAAGTTCGTGTTAACAAAATCCTTTACCGTGTCCACAGATTTATGTATGCTTGGATGATTGCTCCCATCCCCAGAGGCAAGAGCAAGAATACCCCCGTTCTTGACCATATCTGTAATAATCGGCGTTGCTGTAACCCTGCCCATCTCCGACTTCTCTCCGACAGGGATAATATTCTCATCGGTAATGGGGCTACCGCTTGTAAGTTCAAAAGAACCCATTGTCGGAACGGACATCTCTTGCCCGACCCTATCAGAGGTCATAGGCGGTGTATGATTTGCCACCGTGCTTGGAACCGTAGAAACTACGCCAAAAACCCTATGAAGTTTATTCTCAAAGTCCGTGCTCGCCGTAATAAGCTTAAGCCTATCAGCATCACTCCATCTGGGGACAGGCCAGAACTTATCAATAAGCCAAGATGACGGATGGATTTGTTTTGGCCACTTGTTTTTATAAAATAATTCTCTTGCTCTTTTTTTTGCAGTATCAACTTGGCGACCGGATATAGAATAGGGGAAGCCAAAATCTAATCCCTGAGTTCTAAAGAGGTGTGCATACCAAGTGGTATGATTTACCATTACCCGCCCGCCAGAGAGCCAAGTGGAACAGGCAACCTGTATTCCTTGCGAACCCCAACTACCAAAGTTTTCATCTCCTAAGTTAAGTTCCCAGTATTTATCTCGTGTAACCATCCAGCAACTTCCTTGTATTGACATTGTTTCAGTTAGCCCAGTTTTTAATTGTTCTTGATATACAGGACGTTTTTTATACTCGCTAAAATACTGGAAGTGTGGTTCTGGGTCAAAATAATAAGCCGTTGACTGCGGATTAGTCTTGGCTATCCAAACAACTTTACGCCGTATTTTATCTGACTTCCCGCAGTTTTCACATTTCTCAGGAGTCGGACCTTGATATTTCTTCCAGCCACAGTGATAACATTTCCAGTCAAAAACGTGGAGATTACGCATTACTGGTATCATCGTAATATCGTCTTCCATCAACTTCATCATCTTGACATCAAAGCCTTTATCAAAGGCACAATGAGCGTCCACTTTACAAATATATTTAGCCTTACTTAATTTAACTGCTAAATTACAGGCTGCTCTCTGACCTATGGCTTCGGGTAAGTAAACAACATTAACTCTATCGTTTTGAGGGATGCCAGGGTCAGCCCATTGACCGTCCAAGACAACTATTATTTCAGTAGAGCCTTCTATATTTTTAAGAAGGTCATCTACGGTATGTTTAAGCCACATCTCATTTCTTGCGGGTATGATTATACTTAAGTCCATAATACATCCTTTAATGTTCCCCACGGAGCGAGATTAAACGTCCTATCCGACCCTCTTCTACGCTTGGTAAAGTTATCATTATGCCTAATATCTATATTCGGGGTCTTACTGCTCCAGTCCTCACCGATAAAGTCTTTGATATATGTGTAAAGCAATTCCCTGCTTTTAGAGTGTGCAGGGATAGCCGAAGCTAATCTTTTAGCGTGGTCTGGGTTCATTGCCCCCGCTTCGCCTACCCTACCTACGGGATAACGCTTAAGCCAGTCAGGATTACTCATTATTTCAATACGCAAATCAATAGATTTTCTCATTGCTTCCGTAGTACAGGTTAACTGTGAGTTCGCTCTACGACCCTTTTTCCTTGAAAATAGACCGTCATCTATCTGCATAAAATAAACATTATCGTTATACCAGTAGTTTTCATCTGGCGGGATAAACCCAAAATGTTCCGGGGTGTAAAGGCAATCGTGTTCGGCAATAGCGACATACTTGGTAGTTATGATTTTAAGAGCCTCTCTGGTCTGGAGGCAAATGGATAAACTTGAATGAGGCAATACCCCAGTAACTATATTCTCGCCGAAATCAATCGGCTTATGAGATACTGAAATTAACCGACAATCACCAATAGACTTTAAGATATTATCTTGGCATAAAGCCATAATTTTAGGGTCTATAATGTTATTAGTAAGATAAATTACAGTTTTTTCCACATCCAACTCCCTTGTTTATCACCTCTACGAACTGCTAATTTCCTTGAACCAAACACTTCTACTTTGCGATTATACGCTTTCGCATACGCATCTACGACATACGGCACATATTGAGCTGACTGTCCTTGGTAATCGTGACCCGAAATAATCCCGCCTTTACGGACTTTCTTTTCCCATTCACAGATGTCATCGGCTATCGCTTTGAAGGAATGGTCGCCGTCCAAGTAAACAAAGTCTAAGCTATTATCTTGGAAGTCTTTAACTGCTTCCATTGAGGTCTTTTTAATGACCTGACAATTTGGGTATTTCTTTAATTGGCGTAAAGTATGACCATATAAGAAGTCCTGTCGTTCTTGTCTTGTTTGTTCTGAATACGCAATCCACGGGTCTATGGCGTAAACAAATAACCCTTCTTTACATAGCATTTCAGTAAACTCACCTTTATAAACACCTATCTCCGCCCCCTTAGTAAATCCTAAACTCTTGAAATAGGCTGGTAATTCACTTCTAACTTTAACCATAGAACCTCTCCCTTAATATCTTTCCGTCACCCCAAAAAGGACTTGTGTAAATCGGTATCCGTTCTGAATGGGTATAATGCCTCATACCATTACCAGTCTTGAAACTGATACAAGGATTTTCCGTATGGAAGTATTGCGTAGTGCAAGGAATATCGGAGTATTTATGCCGACCCTTTGGGAAGTTCTTATCGTCTGCATCCCATTGTGGACAACCTAAAAATAATTCATTAAGTATAAGTAAATACTTTTCCCTACCGATTATCTGGGCGAAAGTAGAGCCTTCTGGTTTCCTAAAGAAGTAACTGCGATGGTTTCCCATAATGTATAAATTAGTATTACGATATAAAACTTCTTCGTATGCGGGAGTGAATTGAAAGTATTCGGGAGGATATAAGCAGTCTGCTTCCGCAGAGATTACATATTTGGTCTTGGCATTTTCACAGGCAATCTGCACTTGGCGGAAGAAATTAAACCCGCTCGCTCCGACATCTCCAACACAGATATTAACTCCTAAATCCATAGGTTTTTGGGTTACGCTTACAATAGGCAACCCGCCGCAGTTGTCTTTTAAGGACTGGATTATCTTGCCCTCAAAGTCTGGATTTTCCTTATTAGATGAGCAATAAATTACCGTAGTGGAGTTCATTGTAGCCTCTTATAGAGTTCACCTATCTTACTGATATGATAGTCTTTGGCTTTATCAATAAGATATTCAGACAATGGTTCATAATGACGGTCTTCTTTTAGCCATTCTACCTCTTTAATAAGGTCATTCATTGTTTCAAACTGTGTATAATTTCCTTCCCACTCTTGATAGCCAACACGCATAAATGATAGTGATGGAATACCAAAGGAAGCCGCATTTATCATCTTATTTGGGGTTATTTGCCATAAATCTGAAGGTAGTTTACCATAACCGCCAATTACCAAGAAGTCTATGTTTTTATAGAAATTAACCGCATCTTCACGGGTAGTCCACTCAAAAGCTACCTTAAAATCAACGCCAATGCCTCGTAACGCCTGTTTTATCTCGTTTTGTATCTCGTTTGATATGTTAGACGGTCTGCCAATATAACCGCCTATAATCGTCTTATTCTTCGTTCTGATAGCGTTTTCCCAATTTATATGTTGTTGCGGAATACACACTATCTTATTAGGCAATCTCTGTTTAAGGTAGTTATAGGCATATTGACTATGAGCGATTACATTGATTTCTTTTCTTAATAGCGGGGCAAGTTTCTCAAAAGCCATATCTGAAAAGTCCACATAATCGCCATCTTTAAGGTCATTTAACCTATATCCTTTTACTGAAATGCAGAGGTCGTTTTCAAAGCCTTCAGTCGGGTTAAGTTTCGCTCCTATATACTCGGCTATCTGCCTGCCCCGTGTTTCACCGCTTAAACGCAGAATAGTATCACCTTTAACAATGTTCTTATAGAGATTACCGAGATACCCTAATTTAGCGAAGAAACTTATATTTGCCATAAAGGAACTATCACTTTCTCGTAGTATTCACGCCACGTATTCAATGAATATGTCCAGCTCTCAATACTTTTCATAGGATTTTCAGGACTGCCGTGAGTATGAGTTCTTGGGAACTCTCTGTGTCTATGAGCATACCACGTGTTCTTATTTAACATTAACTTACCACCTGCTTGCCACGTCTTAAAGACCATTTCGTGACTATCCTGATAATGTGGTCCATAACCTTCATTTTCCAGTTCGCCGATTACTTCATCCCACCACTTATGAGGCTGAATCCAACAACTTCCTTGCATCGCCATAGTTTCGGCAATCATTACATCTTTAAGTTCTACATCACGTTCTGTCCATCTAAATCCTGCAAATTTCCTGCTATCTTGAATACAGAGTTTCTCAAACTCTACGGGAGGTAAGTCCATTACTTCCCATTTAACAGGGTCTAAAAAGTATCGCTTCATACATACAATCCAGTTAGGCTGAATGGTTTCAAGAATGATTTTAGCGAAGTCCTTACCGAATAAACAATGCTCATCTACTCGCATAAGATACTCACCTTTAGCAATGTTTACTCCTGCGTTAATCGCTCCACGCATACCTCTATTTCTACCGAGATGAACATATTTAACTCGTTTATCATTAACTATATCTTCTCTCCAATATCCATCCAAAACAACAATGATTTCCAGTTCTACTCCGGCATTGTCAAGAATAGACTGAATAGTCTGATTGAGATATTGGTCTTTATAAGAAGGAATTACTACTGATAGCATTAGTCACCTATATTTTATTAACTCGTAATTGAGCTGTTACTGTACCTGATTGTGTGGCTTGTTCTATGTCAAACTTAAGTACATCACCGGCTGTTACATTAAGTGTCCATCCAGTTAAGGCTGTGCTTGTACCTTTATAGGCATTTCCTAATAATAGAAGCTTGTCTGTACCGGTAATGGTACTTAAAACAGGGTAATTGGCATAGGTAGATTTCTTAACATCTATCAAAAGAGTACCGCTAATCATTGAGAGAACATCCCATTGAGTAATAGTACAAGGATAAGGTACTCTGACTGAGGCAGTGGTACCACTTGAAAGAACAACTGAGTTGTTGGTAAATGATACTCCTATAGCACTGGCTTTAGTCATATTATCAAGCGTATCAAGAGCCAACTGAACCGTAGTATCAGAAGCCGATAAATTGTTATTGAAATTAGTCGTACTCGTTGAAATATTAGCAGCGGTAGAAGCCATCGCTATGCCAGTATTGGATATGGTTACGGCTATTACTTGGTTTTCATTAAGAGTTACATTGATATCTGACATATAAGGCTCCCTTAAGTGACACTACGGGTAGTGTCGGCGGTGAATTGTATGCTATCAGTAGGTACAACGGTATATATCGTTCCATCGTCTTTCTTTATCTGTATATCATATCTATATGTACCAGGAGTGATAACATCGGTTTCAGCAGCCGTCAAACTAATAATACTCGTACCATTAGTCGGGTCACTATGCGCGGTTATCGTCTTTTGTATAATAGCTTCAGCATCAGTATCATCAGTGCTGTTCTTAATCGTGAACCAGATAGTCCATAGGGTTATGTCATAAGCAGTCCCAGCACTATTTTTAAAGGTTATTGTTCTGGTGAACGTGTCTCCCCTGACCGCTGTTAATTGGTTACTCATAATATCTCCTTAATAGTTAGATAAAGCTACTCTTTTCCATGTTTTTGGGCCAGCCGTGCAGCGCTCTTCGGTAGTTTTCCACTTGTGTATCTTTATTAAGTGGCAAGGCTTACAAGTACACATACCATTCGAAACATCAAATCTTAGCTCTGGATAGTCTGCAAAACCTTTAATATGATGCGCTTGTAATCTACCACCCTTTTTGCCACAAATAGCACAAGTATAATCTGCTTTTTTAAGAACTTCTTTATGCCATTCTCTATATTGTGACCAGCATCTTTGTATTTTATTATTTTCGCCTTTATAATTCCAATGGTTTTCCCCTCGCATTATACGTGAATACATATTTCTACAAGTAGCAGAACAGAACTTATATAAACGAATATTCTTATTTGAAACAACTTTTTTGCCACATATTTTACAATTAAACTTGAATGAATTCTTGCCTTTATTCCAAGGTATTGGCATAACACCATGCGTACCTTTATTCCAAGGTGCTACTCCTAAAGTATTTGTTCTTAATGTATATAATTGTTTTTCTGTCCTTGGGTATTTATTTTTTGGGTTTGGTATGCCTTTCCTATTTTCGCTATCATTTAAGATAGACCTAAAACCTAATAACCTTAACCTATATCTAATGTTTCTACCAGAACATCCTACTAACTTACCTATCTTTTCAGTAGACTGTTTTTCTATGTAATGTTTTTGATATAACCAGTCTTTATCTATAGTATGTATTTGTTTAAACTCCATAATTACCGCCTAATAATTTAATAAAGCAATGCGTTTCCAATTACGAGTAGAAGAATTTGTACATATATACAAGTATGAAGTATCGTATGATAGCTGCCCAGCAGTGCCATTAGTTCCAGAGGAAATAGTACCAGTTGGTATACCCTTCCATTGCGACCAGGTAGATTTCTGATACGTAGTCTTTAGTTCGTGATTGTACACAAAGTAGTTCTTCCGGTTGGTCTCGTTAGATTCTATGCGTATCCACTCATTACCTTCATAGCCTAAACCGCCTCTATTTTTTAGAGTAAGATAGACATAGTTGTTGAAGTAACACCACGCCCAGTTCTTATCTAAAATATCATCGCTGGATAGGGAAAGCAGGTTCTTGACACTGTCGTCAGGCCGTATATAATAGGCTTGAGCGGTAGTTACTGGGTTAGAATCAGTGGTTAGCTTAATCCACTTGTTGCTTACCCCATTAAAGGTGCCTGAAATCCAGTCAGTAGGAATAGTAAAGTCAATCCTACCATTAGAAGTGAAGTTAGAAGTATCATCATTAAGCGAGTGGGTGATAGAAGATAACTCAACCCAGGTGCCGGAGAAGTAGTAGGCCTTAAGGTCATAGCCATAACCAAGGGTATCAAAGTTAAAGTCTATCCCGTTAAAAGTGTTAGTATCTCCTATATAGAGGCTATTAGAGGAATGATTCATTAAGCCAAAGGCTGTGCCATTATTAGTACCAGCCTCAATGGTATTATTTACCCAGGTAGTTCCTGAAAGTAGGAACACGGAATTGAATGATGTCGTGGCTTCACTGGTAGCCGCACCTCGGTAGGCAAGCTTAACATCATCAAGATACATTGAGTTATATGTAGAATCGGCAAAATTAGACACCGGATACTTCCAGATGGTATAGCCTGCTTCATTGGAGACCCCTGAAAATATACCGAATGTAGCCAGACTATGTCCTAATGGAAAATCCCTGATAAAGCGTGAAGACTGTCCAGTGCCGCTGAAGATGTCTTGCAGGTCTATAGCATCTACATGGTCTACTTCAGCCAAGCCTAGTAGCTTATTGTCGTTGTCCTGTAGCTTGCGTATGGCTTCAGCAAAAGGTATATCTGTTCTAACTTTGTTTATTTCGGTCATTGTGATTTCTCCATAAGGTCTTTAACTTGTTGTTTCAAGGTATCTATCTCATTATTAAGCTCTTGGATTGCTTTAACCAATACCGCATTTATGCCTTCCATATTTAATGATTTTAAGTGCTGTTCATCTGTACCAGTATCCACCCATTCAGGGAATACCTGCTCCACATCATTGGCAATAAAGCCCATGTGAACGCCTTTAATATGGCCCATAAGCTCATTTTCCTTATACTCAAATATTGATGGCTTGAGCAGGCTGATTTTCTCCAGCATTGAGGGTAATGGCAGAATATTAGTCTTGAGTCGTATATCAGATGTCGTGTCAAATGCACTGCCGTTGCTGGAGCGGTAGAAAGTGGTTGAATAGGCCAATAGGCTGCCAGTTGACTGCTCTTTTAAGTACACACTATTGGCAGCGTTAAAAGCAAGAAACTTACCAGTTGGCACTTCAATTCCAGCAGCTTTTACGGTTAATACTTGAGTTCCACCGGCAACACACCCAATTTCATCGGCAGATGATTCGAATATATAAGTATTACCGCCACCATCTAAATAAAGTTTCTTTGTATCTTCAATATATACGTCTCCGGTTGTATGTAAATCATTAATACCAGACATGTCTCCAGTCGTGCTTATGTCAACTAATAATCTCCATTCAGACCCATTATATAGACATAAATGATTAGCATAAACACTGTCCCACCCATAAAATACCATACCGCCCATTGGGGTAACTACATCAGGCGTTGTGCTAGCTGGAGATACAAAATGAATATAGCCACTACCAGGCCAAAGTGCAATAGGCCCAGTGAATTTAATTACAGTGTCTTGTGTTGTAGCATTATACTGAGCAAAAATCTTACCGCCGATATACCCATCGGCTGTAACAAAGCCAATACCAGCCTCTGTATTTATATTAACACCATTGATTATCGTACCGCTAATAATACCACCATTTATATTTGAAGACGTAATACTACCAGTGAAATATCCATTATTAGTATATAGACCATATCCTGTTAACTGGCCGAACTGGGCATCATTTATTCCAGCGAGATTGCCTAGCCTTGCCATAGTAGTCGTATCATCCCAAGTAGTTGTATTACGCTTGATAACATCAATATATGGCAGATTAGCCGCAATATCGCCAGAGGCTACTATCTCTACTCTAGACCCTTGCCCTACAACCGCATCTCCTGCCTGGAATGTGTTAGCTCCTGAACCGTCTAGGTCACGGGTTACGCCGTAGGTTAAGCCAGAGACACTATCTATGCTCATATACTCACTACGGGTAGCGTCTGGCTGTAGTTTCACTCTGTCGCCTATAGCAAAAACTGCTTCTTTAACGCTAATACTGGTATCAGTAAGACCTATATCAGCGGTTAAGACTGTAGCATTGGTGACTATAAGATTGCCATTGGTAGCGCTAATAGAGTCTTTAACAAAGACTGAGGTATGCAGTTCACCTCTAAAGATGCCATTATTGAATGTAGCCGAGCCATCACGGTCAATTTTCCAGCCTTTACCACTGAACCCAGGGGTAAAGTCAGGAGAACTCATAGTGCCACGGGCTACTATATCATCAAACTCAGCATCGCCATCATCCTTTAACCTAAAACCATGTGAGCCTTCTTGGAAATCCCTTGATTGTATGGTAGAAGGTGTAACCTTGATATTTCCTACTCTCGCTTCGTGTGCTCCATAACTAGCCAGCTCATTGCCATTAACATCATAGAAGTTAACTGAATCTGAATCAGCCCTTAAGGTACCTTGTTCATTAGTTATCTGTAATGACTCATTGAGCTTGATAGTACCGAAGATATACTCGGCAAATATCTTGTTCATCGTATTCTTTAATTGACCAATAGACTCATCATCAATAACAAAGTCGTTATTAAAGAGCAAGTCGTTACCTAAAATAATATAGCCATCATATTCAGAGTCATCATTGCTATCGTCCAAAATCTTGTTAGTTACGCCAGGGTTAGGTATTATTATTTTAGCCAGCGGTAATCCTAAGCCTAAATCACTAGATACTATAACCCTTGAACCATTAAGCAATACGTAATATATGCCGAAGTTATTATCTATAGTGACTTGCTGTGTTGTCTTGAGTTCACATAGTATGCCCTGGGCTGAACCATAACCAGGATAAACAATCACATTTAATGAAGGCGGCACCGTAGCACGAACGCTAAGCCCAGAAACTATTTGAGGCTTTATTAGCTTAGCTAGTGTCTCTTGTAGTATCGTACCGCTATCAGCACTAGTACTATTGCCAACACTGCGGTCAATAACTTGGCCTAACTGTTCTTTGTTATAACCGAACTTCTTGGCTACTTCGTCTATGATATTACCTAAGACTGATTTGAATGTTTGCATATTATGGATAATAAGCTAATTGCAGGCTGATTGCCCCGCCATTTGAGCTTAACCCTTCTAGAAAGTAGTTTTGGTTGACTCCATTAACACTATCTATCACTTGGACTGTCTGCCCTAACTCAAGATGAGGGCTATACGCTACTTCAGTGCTAGCCCTGGTATAATTCTTAGCATACTCTTTAAGGAAGTTAAAGGCACGTTCGCCAGTTGATTTCATAGTCATTAGGTTCTTGTTTATCTCGTTTACTTTGTATATCTTTTCACCTATTTTGGTGCGTAAATCGTTAGGGTCGGCTACCGTAGTAATAGCAGAGGTAGTAGTCGCTATACTATCGGCAGCAGCTAGTTTAGAGTCTGCTTTAATAATGATGTTCTCATAAACAGCGAAATCTACAATACTGATGACATAGCGACCATCAGCATAGTCCACTACGCCACATTGTTCTGCAACTAGCCTCAAATATTTAGCTTGGAAGTTCTCACCAAGCACGCTGCCTTCAAAAGACTTAGATTCGCCACCATTCATAGGGAAGTTATAGGTCTCTTTATTAATATAGTTATAGTTAACATTGTCAGTTGAGTACTGTATGCTAAACCAGTTCTTGATGTCGTATTTGCGGGCACCCTTACCGATAAAAGTAGCATTGTCAGGGTTAAAGAACCCGCAGGTTATGTCTATGGCGTCTACGGTCTTTATTTCATCAAAACATACCGTGAATATAACCTGTGACCCAGCAAGCGGACTATACAATTCAAGTTGCCATTGTGTGTTAGGGTCCCCATCACGGAGCTTGTCAAAGTTAATCGCATCAGGGGTAGATGTAGCATAGTCAAACGTAGCTTTAATAACATGCTTATTAGGGTCAGTAACTAGTTTATTCGTAGTATGGTCTAGTGTATCCATAGGGAATAGTTCGCTCGGTATAAGAAAATACTTATTATCGCTAGATACCATCCAGTTGTCATTTGGATGGTGCATGTGATACGTAGCTTGACTTACCGCTTCATGGAACGACCCTACCTCTAAGAACGGAGCATCTGCTGTACCATTAGTGACCGCAGTAGAATAATCGGTGAATAAGTGCGAGTCTTGGCTATAAGAATAGTAAAAACAGCCTCCCCAAGAACTTATATTGTCCCATGTGGTCGCTCTTAATACACCAGCTTTCATAACATACGCTATAGCCGTTGGTTGCCTGGTTGTTCTAATCCTAATCCAGTAACCAGATTGCCCATTAATAGTTGTTAGTTGCCAATCATCCATTAACTTGTTCCAATCAGCATAGAAGTTGGTCATTTCGTGATAATAGAAGCTATAATCACCAGTATCTATGCCTATCCCATTATCAGGACTGCGAGTAAGCCATGAGGTGGTTTTTTGGGTAATAACGTCTGTCTTGACTGGTATATAAGCAGCATAAATAGAAGAGATATATACAGTTTGTCCAAAGGCTATCCAGTGGCCATTAGGAGCATCTTCTAAGACGCTACCAGGCTTTAAAGCATAATTACTAGGGTATTCAAACTTAAGACTGTAATCATTCCCTATGGTACGCATTTGTAGCTGTATCGCCCTAAACTTTCCTCCAGCGCCGATATAGATTATTCTTTCATTCTTAGTCATGTTTTCAGGCACTTGCCACGACCCAGCATTACTGTCAAGTTTAACTGGTAATGTAGTATAAGTATAAGGATAACCAGTACCATCATCATATAAAAACTCACCATTAGAGTTTTTAGCATGGTTACTATGCATAGTTAATCTATATAACTCTATGCCATTTTTATCATAAAAATATATGGGGTTGACCTGGCTCCACCAAATTCCAGTATCGGGGAACCATATCCTATACTCACTTTGTCCACCACCTTTTAATTCAGTATTAACCTCTAGCATTAACTGCTGATTAGCACGAACGGTTGCGTAAGGTCGTCCTAGTTCAACATCGTCAAACCAGACCCTAGCTGTAGTTTTATCTATGCTCATTACTCCACTAGCTGTTTGAGCCATAAACCGTAACCAACCACCGCCATAATCTTCTCCGGCATACCCTAATACTAATTCATCAACATGCACATTATACGTGAATCCAGTTTCAAAGGTAGTGTCTGTGCTGAGCATGAGATTGTGCGGGCAATTACTTTGTCCGTATAGCTTAACCCTGGTATACACATCTTTTATGTCTTCTGAATAAGTGAGTGACTTCTCCAGTTCAAGGGTATAATCAGCAGTTGTTTTCTGTGATAAGTACTGGCCCCATATCTTAGCTCCTTTAGTTAATATGATATAATTAGGAGCTAAGCATTGTTTTAACTTGCTAATAGCGTCAAATCTATTAGCTACACTACGAGTTGTTAAGTCTATGTATGGTATATAAACGCCGGTAGCTTGCAATGTACTAAAGGAATAGTTATTAGTGCAGATTATCTCGTCTCCGGTATGGCTTACATTCATAAACAAGCGTCCAAAGCGAGCATCAAATGCCACAAACTCTCCAGCACTCAAGGGACTGCCATTAACCGTAAAATTACTAGCTGTCAGTGCAGTTTGTACATTATCGTAATCAAGATATGCTACTTTACCAGCGGTATAATCAGACCCGCTATACGTAACTGTACTGGTATTAAGTGTCATTGTGTCAGTAACACCAGTACCTTCTTCAGCTTGATACGTAGTGCGTAGATTAGTAGCCGCTGTTAATGGTGTATTGCTAAAAGTATCTGCTGCGGTTATAACGTCTTCAATCCAGTCTTCTACATAGGTTCCGGTAGGGTAATACCAATAGTTAGCCAAAACAACATAAGCATTAAAGTCTAACGGCACGCCAAGTGTTAGCTGCCCTGTTTCGTAGTTTATCTCAAAGCCATCCATAAGCGGCTGACCGCTTATATCTGGGTTGCCAAGGTCTCTGACTATCTTGATTATTGGTTCTGGGTTTGGAGCTATATTGGCATGAGCAAAGTCATATACCTGTGATAGGCTGGTCATTCCTGCCTGGGTTAGAGCATTTTCTGTTAATACTTCACTAGCAATATGGGCCTTATCGGTGCTTTCAAATATCTGGTCAGCATGGTTAGAGCCGATATCCATTTCCTGCAATTTAACTATGTAATCCAAAAAGGTGAGCTTTACCGTATTCCTACCGCCAGTTTTAGTGTAATCCCGCTGTCTTAGTAATCCAGTAAACTTAGTAAATATCTCATAAGCGCTATTAACTAATATGCCCTCTTTAAGCTCACCAACAACGCCAATAGCAATTTCACTAGCTCCGCCAGGGCTGTACCGTCCATCTGAGTTCTCCAGTTCTACCTCCAAAATAGAGGCCCCGAATTCAATATTATATGAGTAGTTATATGATAAAATAGGGTAAATAGTACTGCCAATATAGAAGCGGTAGTACTTGCCTATATCTTTCTTGCTTAGAGTTGTTTGTCCTGCTTGGGTTAACTTCACAATGAGAACCCCGTGCCAGAGATGATAACACCATTACTATCTACATCAAACAATTTAAGCGTAAACGAAGGCATATAGCGTTGTGTTTCCTTGTTTTCCAAGAGCCAGTGCTTATTGGCGGTAGTCAAATATCCTTCGTATGTATAGCCATTAGGAGCAGTTACTTTAATACCAGTATTGTTCTTTATATATCCAGTAAGTTGCTGTATAACCGCATTAGTAGCTTTGCTTCTAGGTATGGTCAGTTTTAACTCACTTAATTGGTATCTTACTTCAGGAGCAAGCCTAACCATAGAACCATCCACTAAGGTCTCATACGTAGCCGTACTGTTGACTTCTTCATCTATTTCATTAATACCAACTGCTGGTATTGAAGTTTCTAATGTCCACGAAGAACCAGTATATTTATAGAGCGTCCATAACATACTCATATTAGGCTTGGGCTCCTTGCATGCTATATCCAGCGATTGCTTTAGATACAGCATTAGCAGTCGTTACAGGGTCATTAGCCCCGTTAACATTAATAGTTATATTATTACCCCATGTTCCAGCCCCGATTCCTGTGTTCATGTGTGAGGTAAAGTAGGTACTAGACCTGAACGGGTATGGGTCAAATTTCTCTTTCAATGCAACAAGATTGCGGTTAACTATCTGCAACTCGTTATTAGTTACATCTATCTTGCTAGGTGTGGAACTAAATGATTTCAATGCCTCTTCTGCTTTATTGTCATCTTTCTTTGGTTTGCCAAAGAGACTGCCTAGCCAACCTCCTGCTACTGCACCAATAGGACCACCAACACTAGCCCCTATAACTGACCCAATTGCTCCACCAACCATTCCAGCGGTTCCACGATTACTTCCAATGGCTGCCCCCATCATTGCTGCTCCTGCATATCCAGCAGCTTTTGATTGTTTCTGCCACATTATCTTACCATCTGGGCCCATAACCATCTTTCCGCCGGAATCTCCAGCAACTAAGCCACCAAGCCCACCTAACTTATCAGCAATACCACCAGTAACTTTATCTAGGACATTCTTTAATACGTTATTACCGATATTACTAAGTAAGTCACGCAACTTATAGTTCAGGTCAAGCCAGGTCTGCGTCTTTTCAATGATTTCCACCATCGTATCTAGTATCATATTGCGGTATGTTTCACCTAGCTTACGGGTTACTGTTTCCTGTAGTATCAGAGCGTTAGTAGCTTCTTCAATCTTGATAGTTTCAGCGTCTATAGCATTGTTTATATTGAGTAGTTGCGACTCGGCATCTGCTTTGCTTTTTGTTTCATCAGTTCTTAATAACTTTATACGAGCTTCTTGGTCTATGCGTTGCTTGTTTAATTCGTCCAAAGTAGAACCAGAAGAACCAATAATGCTTTCCAGTTCCTTACGTTTTAGTATTTCTTCCTGTAGTTCCTTATTAATTCCTACTTGGTAGCCACCTGCTAACTGCAAACGCAACTGTTCGAGCTTCAACCCTTGTTCAGCAGCTTTGTTAAGCTTAGTCTGATTCTTTTCCCACTCTCCATATCCTTTATCTACCCAGTTCCTAGCAGCTTGTACACTATTAAAATAGTCAGTAGTAGCTTTAGAGTTTTTGTTACCGTATCCGGTTAAGTCTCCTGGTGTTGCTGGAGCTGGGGTAGCACCGGCTATTTTTGTCCTTTGTTCTTTCAGAAACTTACGCCTAGCTTCTCTCCACCGATGGAACATATCTGTTCCTTCTTCAAATGGTGGCTTTTCAACTTCAGCTAATTCGTAAGCTTCTTTGTTTTTAATATTTTCCAATAATTGCTTATCATATATCTCTTGCCCAGCATATTTTGAGCTACGACCATAATAATATGTTTCTTCGCCTAAGCCAAATGCTCCTGGTTTTCTATTCTTATAATAGTCAATACCTGGCAATCCTAAGTCTATGCTCTCTTTGCCTTTTAATAATATTTCAAAGAGTTTTTGTATGTTTGGGTTAGCCAATTCCTGTGATAGACTTTTAAGACCACCTAGCATTTCTGTTAAAAACAACACCATACCAGAAGCTTGTTGTGTTGTTATGTCAATCCATATATTCTGAAGTGCAGCCCATTGTTTAACTACGGTATTCTCTATTATTGCACTTTGACTATTTAATAGCTTATTGCCATCAATCAAGCCTAGCCTAATAGCTTCGTCAACGTCTTTCCAGCTATTCATTACTTCACGCAAGCCTTGCAACATTGACTTGTTCTTCATGCCTTGGGTGAGATTGTCTTTTTGCGCTTTCGTCATATTTGCCCAGGCGCCAGCCATATCCTGCAATACTTCATACCCAGGACGAACAGCTCCGGCAGCGTCCAACACGGCGACGCCCATATAGGTAAAGATGTCTCCGGCTGAATCCTTCATGTTTTCCATCATTAAACGTAAGAATCTGACAATGCCAGGTAAACGACCGCGTTCGCCTTCCATTAACGTAGCCATAACCGCTGATACTTCCTTAGCGGTAAAGCCAAAGTCCTTAAAGGTGTCACCGGCTTGTTCAAAACCCTTGGCAATCATAGGTATGGAAACAGATAACTTGCTAGCTAAAGAACCCCAGTAGGCGTAAAGGTCTGCTCCTTCTTTAGCACTAATGTTATATGTAGCCATTACTGAGACCATCACGTTTAGTGTTTCAGTAAGGCTTTCTCCTGTGAGATTGGCGACTTTCATAGCCTTATCAGTAAGCATGGTTATTTCTTCAGTGGTGAGACCCATCTGTATCAATGGGTGTATAGCTTTTACTGTTTCAGTAGCTAGGAAGCCGTGAGCGGTACCTAAAGAGAAGACAACATCTCTAAGCTTACTATAGTTTGTTCCTGCGGTTAGAGAGATAGCGTTGATTCGGGCAAATGCGAGTTGCAGGTCTATAGTCTGCGATACCAGATAGCGGACAGCTTGCGATACCTTGTTGAAAATAGCATAGAGGCTGTATATCCCAGCCATATTCTTTACTATGCTGCCAATACCAGAATCCCACCAGCCCTTTACTCCTTGCTTGAACTTTCCAAACATACCTAGTTGTGGAGCAAACGGACTCATTGCATCGCCAGACGCTCCAATGTTATATTTAGCCTGTGCTGATTCTTCCTTGCGAGCCATCTGCTGGGCAAATCTCTGTGAAGCATTATATGTTTTCTGGGCTGATACTTCTTGTCTAGCTATTGCTTTTGCAGTTTGTCTTTGAGCTAAAGCGTCTTTGTGTGTCTCCATTTTTACTGCGTCATGTAACTGGTAGTTCATAAACTTGTTGTATAATTTATCAACATCGGCTTGTATTGTATCAATGTCAATACCCATTATCCGGCCGATAGATTTTTCAATCTTGCCTCTATTAGCGGCTGTAGATAGATGACTTTTAGGAACAAATTCACGTATCTTGCCTGGGACCGAAGCCAAATCAGACATATTCTGCATTATTTTAGCTACTTGCTTTCTGGTAATTTGGTCGCCAGCAAGCATCGCTTCATTTAAACCCTTTAGTACCAGGTTCTTTTGTCTGCTGATTGTTTTTTGCAGAAGCATTTCGTCGGCATGACTTTTAGAAAGTAAATTGATAGGACGATTCGCTTGAGATAAGGGTCGTTGTTGTGAAGATAAAATAGATGATGAACCAAAAGATTTATTCATTTCCTTTTGGCTATTTGTTATTTCCTTCATTGCCCGCTGTACGTCAGCGGCATTACTTCTAAAGTTTATAAAGAAGTCTAATGTAGCCATAGTGGTTACCCTTTTGTACTTGACTTCAATGAGTTATAATACGCAATAAAGCTATCTATATCGTCTTCCATTGTAAAATCGTTGCCGAATGGTTCTATTTTACCTGTTGCTCCTGGTTCATTCTTGTATTCACTTGCCCACTCTACCCACTTGCAGAACTGGGTCGGATTGTGCTGTATATGTAAGGGAGGCTGCGGTACATTCCTGTACATCTGCATCATTTCCTCGGTATAATCCATGTAAAGACGGTAGTTGACTACTTCCAAGTAGTCGCTTGGTACTTCTACTAGCTCACGGGTGGAGTAGTAGTTGAGTCGGTTGTACTTTTTACCGACTCGATAGGTGATAAAAAACCCTTGTCTTGCACCGCCTGTCTCACTTGCTTCTGTGAAAGCATAGCGATAAAAGAGTCTATTTCAGAACGTAGCCAGTTAAATATCACCGAGTCAAGCTTACCAACTTCGCTGATAGACTTAAACGTATTCTTGCGGTCTTCATTCATCACGCAATGGAGCATCATCTGCTTGCTATAGGTCTCACCAGCCGCGATAATCGCTCTTGATTCTACCAGTATATTCCTAACCATAAGCGATAGGTCAGTTTCATTCATTTCCTGTAGTTCTACTGTGCGTTTCTCACGCCACTGGGCCAGGAAGTCTTTTTCAGCCTTTTCCATTTCTTCCTTAGTCATGCTCTCCCTATCTCCAACCGGGAATAAGTCACTCATCTGGTTCTGTTGTATCTCTTCATTGCCTAGGACAAACTCAATCTTACCTTCCAGAGAATAGCTCTTCACTATCTGGTCAAGATTGCTCTGGTTGACTGGGTTCTCCCTGATTTCATAGAGTATTTCGTCCTTAGTCTTACTCATTGCTTCAAAGACCTTTTCCTTTGTTTCCTGTGCAGGCTTGACCAGCAACAAAACCAACTCTTTGCCATCATCAAGCTTATAGGCTATCCGTTTTTCCTCTTTGAACAAACTGAAAATATCAATCTTGTCTGACATCTTATTCTCCTTTTTATGCAGGTTAGTGGGCTTATTAGGCCCACCAACCCACAATACTATCTAAGTCTAAGCTGCGGTAGTATACAGCCCCTCTTCATACACAGTTGCACTATCAGGGTAAATACCAGTGGCAGTTGACAGGTAGTTAACGTAGAACGCCGTTGGACCTTTAACGGTCGAAGGCGTAGCATTAGCTACTGTAATCCAGCCAGAAGAATTCACCATTGCCGCGGTAACAGACAAGTCTTCTTTAATCATACTAGAAGCCGTTCCGCTACAAGCGACAACCCGAAGAGCGTAGAGACCAGTTCTAGGAACAGCAGCCGGTGATGTGTACGTTAAGCGTCCTGAGAAGATAAGTGAAGTAGCCGGTGCGTTTACTGAGACTTTCTCTCCGTAAATAGCTGCTCCTTCAACTTCAATAGGACGATTGCACAAACCGGTTAGTGTTCTAGCGCTTCTCTCTTTAGGCCCACCAGCACTGAGAGGTATCTGCGGAGTCCAGTCTTTGAAGAAGTAACAACGCTCATAAGCATCATCAGCTTTGTTCTTCTTGTTTACCCAGACGGTAACCGCTTCAACATCTTCGCTGTAGTACTCTTTAGGAGTAGCAGCCGCGGGGTCCTGACCTGTCAAAACGTCAAGAATGTAGTTGTTGTTCCTACGTTCCAGAATGGTCATTGATAGTGAGGCAGTGTCAACAATGGTTTCGGTCAAAGGGTCGTTACTGCCGAATACATCGTCAACCATGTCGGTCGTGTTTAAGGAAGGTGTTAATTCCTTAGCCACTTCTATCAAGTAGCCTTCAACAAATACTTGCTCTTTACGCCTTAATGAAAGGTCACTAGATGGTTTTACTGTCATATTGTACTCCTTTCTCTTAGGGAGTTAGGAATTCTATCTATCTCACGCCTTAATCTTGGGAGAAGATTATAGAGGCGTTAAAGTCTATCGCTGCCCGGTATCTATCAGCTTCGATGTCCCCGGTAGGCTCTAAAGGCACAGCCGTGACATCAGCAATGAATATATCTCCTGCTATTCTATAACTGGTACCGCTATCTATAATATCAGCAAAATTGTATAGGTCAACGTAAGTATTACCAGCGTTCTCTTCTAATAATGTCTTAACGTCAGACATCATGCGGTCTCGCATAAAGGAGTTCTTGCGTTCGTCTAGTATGCTATTAGTGGTTTCTCCACCGGCAAACAAGTCCAGCCTAAATGCAAACAGCTTTTCGTTCCAAGCAGCATAGGTATAAGGCTCAGTAGGAGGTGTAGCAACAGATGATAGGCTAATCAGCGGTAAGTCAAGCTGTTCCAGATTGGTAGGCCAGCCAATAGCAAAAGAGATACCTGGATAGTACGTGGAAAGAGTTCCGCTATTGGCATTGTGACGGTAATAGTAGGTTTCTGATAAGTACTTAATGATTGATTGTGATACATTTATCTGTTCATCTTGTGAGTATATCTTCATTTGCGCTTACGTCCTTTGGTAGTACGTAGCATTTTAAGTCCAGTCTTTGAGCTGGCTATCTCTCCTAGATACTTCTTCTGCTGCCTAATAGTCTGTTCCAGACGGCCGCTAGTCTTTTTACCTTGTCTTTTCAGATTTTTCCTCATTTTTGTTATCTTAGTACTAAGTGACTTAGCTAATTTGGTATACTTTTCCTGATGTTTAACTAATGACATCTTTTTAATTCTAGCCTGGTGCTTGGTAGCGTTTAGTTTATATTCAGCGATATTACCTATACTTTGTAGTTTCCCCCAACCAGGAGTCATAGCAAAAGGGGTTGGCATTTCATCTGGAAAGTAATTAGTTAAATGCTTAAAATAACGTATTAATTCACCCATAATAGATTTTTCAATCAAAGGTTTTGAATATAACAATGCTCTGGAAAACATTCTTTGAGGCACAATATGCTTCACAGCTACATCAAATCCTAGTTCACGACCCATGCGGTCATACCTAATTGGCCCTACATAAGGGTGTAGTTTTTCACCTGGGTTACGTGGCGTTACTGTATACGTAGCTCCATATTCAAAGTCCTGTAATGTAGTTAATTTGCTAGAATCTAACTTCCTGCTTTCATACCCAGCCTTTGTTTCAATACCTTTCATACTCATACCACGGGCATGTTTACGCTTGTGCTTCCAGAAGAAACCACTTTGTTTGTTAATAGCTGTAGTATTACCAAAGGAAGCGGTTATTAATCCATTCCCTATAACCTTAAATGTTCTTCCTGGGTCTTCATTAGCTAATGCTTCTTTTAAGTGTAATTGGTTCCTAGCCCTGTGCATACGGCTTTCGTCTATGTTTTTATACCCATAGCGCATCTGGTCTTCCATTTCAGGAGTAGGGCAATACTTTAAGACCAGTTGCTTATATACGCCAATAGCATATTCCACTGCCCTGGGATTGAATTTAGTGTTAAATCCAAAGGCAAGATTCGACATCATCTTGTTCAGCTTCTCTGAACTCTTAGGGTCTGCTACCGCATATATGTTTACTAATGGTTTAACCGGCATTACTGCTCTCTTAACGGCTCAATCCGGTGCTTTTCAAAAGGCAAGCTCAGTATCAGCCTAATGCGACGGTCGTAGTTGTTGACATCGCAATGCACACGTTTCTTAATGTATTCAATCAAGCCTTTGTGATAATCCATTGTTACCTTCTGTCCGTCTTCTTTCTGCGACATCTCTATCTGTGTTGATTGTTTCAGGAACAGCAGTTCCTTTGAAATACCCTCTAACTCACCAGCAAAAGCCTTCGGGTCCCCGCCATTGACCAGCTTGGTCTTCAAGTCAGCAAGGTCAGTTAAGACCATGTCCAATCTTGAACGATAGTAAGCATCCCTTGACTGGTTCTTTATCTGGTCGCAAAAATCAAGTAATGTCACTAAGAAATGGCTCTTGTTATCACGTACCTCCTGCATTAAATCATTCTTATCCATAAATCTACCTCTCTCTCTGTCTTTCTATTATTTAAGCCGCGAACAGCTTATTATCACTTCATTTGTATCTGGTAGTATATTAACACTGTCGATGGCATAATTAACGCTTTCATAACGAACATAGGTATGTTCGGCCCTGAGCGTAGTAGCATAGTCACCTGACAGTTCAAAAGCGACCCCGCTATTTTCAACTACGCCTCCTACTGTATCATCATACGTATACCCAGTATTAAACCCTCCCGTAGCTTGCACGACAGTAGTGCTTTCGGTATACTTCTTGCCTCGCTTGTAATAATCACCAAGAGTACCGCTTACCGTCCTTGTTACAATAGTAAGCTCTACCCCCTGTGCAGAATCACGTATTTCAGTTCTCTTTGTTTGCAATGCTTTGAGTAAATATGCAGTAATCATAGTTATCCCTGTGTCGTAATCTCTTTAACAGACATACTATCTTCTATGGCACTCTGTCCACCACTGGTAGCAAAAGTATCTAATTTAGCCTGCAAGTCAGCTATCGCATCATCTAGTGCATCTGGAATGGAAGTAAGATTAGTAGACCCGGCACTGTTGGAATAGCTGATAGCTTCCCTAGCCGCTTTAAACTTTTCCATTTTCAACAGCATTATACCGGCATAGCAACAGATAACATTCTGGTTCTTAGCAGTAGGGTCTGGGTTGTAGTATCTAGCGGTTCCTGTGCCAAGTATCTCATATTGGCTACCTACCCTGAGGTCACCATTAAAATCCTCCAGCGAATCAGACAAAGCATTGGTTATATCAGAAGACCCCCAGCGTGGGTTATTAGCATCGGTGTCTCCTATCAATCTCTGTACTCTAGCGGTTAAAGAACTTAAAAGTATACTCATTGCTTACTCCCACGTAATCGGCGTGAATTTATTTGGAATAGCCAAAGGCTCATCTATCCACTCTTGGGCTCCAAGTCTCCAAGCCCAAGCAGCCATACGTTTTATGCCTTCTTCAATCCCTATCTTGTCTTCATACCCAAGCAGTTTAATACTCTTAGCTGGGTCACAATAGGCTAATTTAACCTCTCCATACCTATCATTCAAGTACTTGATAGGATATGGTCTGTCTTCGCCAAACATAGCGGTAATGGTCAAGAACGCTATATGCTCTACGGTAGCATCAAAGGTCCCGCCTATGTTGATGATATCATTATCGCACTGGTCAAGGCACTTCAAGATACACGGCAAAGAGTCCTCAATGTAGCTGAATTGACGCCTTTGCTGGCCATCTCCATAGATGTAAATAGGTTCTTTACGCATGATGTGATTCATGCAAATCCCTATGTAATTACGGTATTTATCACGTATTGATTGTCTTGGTCCAAATAGGTTATGTGGCCTGATTATGGTATACTTAAATACATGACAGCCAGCTAATATCTTAATAGTTGCTTCCATTGAAGCTTTAGCCACCCCATAGATATCACAAGGCTTTAAAGGCATTTCCTCATTGAATGGAGGTTCTTGTTCGCCATAAGCAGCCATTGATGAGAAGTAAATTATCTTCTTGAAAGAGGGCGTCCTAATTGCTGATTCCAATACATTGATGGTAGCTACCTGGTTCGCCATCACTATCTTAGACGGGTCAAAGAAACTAGCTCCTTCCCTAGCGTTAGCCGCGCAATGGAACACAATTTCAGGCTCAAAGCGCTTAAACGCCCATTCTACGTCTCCTTTTTGACAAAGGTTCATTACTTCAACCGTAGCCTTTTGATTGAAATTTCGCTTGAATCCGCCCACCAGGTTATCAATAGAAAGCACTTCGTGTCCTTGTTTGATTAGTTCATCTTGAATCCACGAGCCTAGGAAGCCAGCCCCACCGGTAATCGCTATCTTAGACATTAGCGGCCTCCTGTATCTCGCAAGAGACGGCTCCTGGTATTTCTTTCCAATCATATTTAATGCGATAGGTCATATTGTTGTTCCACACGGCTTTAAGCAAGAGAGGTGAATATCCTATACTTTCGCAGTGAGTAATAAGAGCGTCCAGGTCCTTTGGGAAACATTTTCCAGAAAAACCACACTGACCATCATTTCCAGGCACAGATAAGTGTGAATGGCCTATTCTGGTATCCATGCCAACGCCTTCTTTGACCTTGTCGTAGTCTATGTCCATAGCCTTGCAGATGCGGTACATTTCATTAGCAAATGTTACTTTGGTAGCTAAGAAGCAATTAGAAGCGTATTTAATCATCTGTGCTTCGCCAAGTCCGGTGTAGAGTATTGGTGTATCAGGGAATGTATAGCGGTATAAATCTCCTACTGTATAAGCCGCCTTAAAGTTATCAGAGCCTATGATTATACGGTCTTGGTGCATAAAATCGTAAAGAGAGTTCTTTTCAGTAAGGAACTCAGGGTTGTAGACAAACCTAACCTCTGGGTACTTCTGAGCATATCGTTCCATAGTACCAGGTACAATAGTGGACTTGACTATTACTATCTGGTAGCTGTTGGTAACTATCTTAGCTACTTCGTCTATTACTTTGTCTATAATGCAGGTATCTATGCCACCACCCATAGTATCAACCATAGGAGTTGGAACACAAATAAACACATACTCGCACTCACATACTTCCTTTAAGCTGCCAAGTCCCTTTGGAGCGTCATAGATAAACACTTCATTGTGCTTACGCAGACCGTTACATGTTGCCTTTCCAACTACACCATAACCAATACAACCTATCCTTTTACGACTACCCATTGACTGCCTCCTTTACCCTATCTATCAGATATTGGGCTCTCGCCCGATTACTGTGAAAAATAAATAAGTGCTTTCTTCCAGCTTCAGCTATCATATTGCGTTCTTTTTCATTGTCTAAGTAGTAATATATCTGTTCTTCCAGATTATTAAGATTAAAGTAACTCGTGTGCTCTTTGTGAGTAAAAGGATTTGGTATTATCTGCGGGTGTTCGTACCACATAGTCATAGTGCGATGAGCCGGCGCTTCCCACGCGCGGACGGTATCCCAGCCCCAACCCCTAACAATTATGCTTATCTTTGACTGCTCCATGAGGTCGTTGTAGTCTTTCCATGACCGCCTAAACTCATTGCCGCCACCGATAAAGTTAATCTTCATTGATTTCAGCTTATTAAGTACCTGCGTTCTGACTGGGTGGGTGATACCGCAGGCTAAGAATACGTCGTATTTCTTCTCCCGTTCCACAAAGTCAGTTTCCTCTATATGGCTAGAGAAAGGCAAGGGGAATACCGGATAGTGGCTTGGGTATGGTTCGCCCATCAGCATTTCCCTTTTAAATATAACATCAGGGTGTATTTCGTCTACTTGCCACATGTTGATTCCACTAGCGTCTTCCATATCAGTATATACTACCGGGCACCTAAAATAAGGGAGCCGGGCTTTTAAGTCATTGTAGGCTTGCAGTGCAAAGCGTCTGAAACTGCTTACTATAATCAAGTCAAAGGTCTTGATTTCATTAACCACGTCATCTAGCGTGTATATCCTAGGCGTAGGTCTCTTTTTAACAAAGTCACGCATAATATCAGGACCGCCGTTGAACTCAGCCGTGGTCTGATAACTGTACTGGAAGTCGTAAGGAGCGGTATAGCCAGTCTTGCCATCAGGCAGGATATAGTCCTTATCCACTTCACCGTAATACGATTTCTTGAATGGGAACGTTACTACGTTCTCATCACCTAACAACTGAGCCAACCCACGCCAGAGAAAGTACTGGCCATAATCTGCCTCGGGGTCAGAAATGAGCAAAATTTTACGCATATCCACGCTATCTACCTCCACTATTTAAGATGTCCATACAACTCATCTTCATCGTAATTCCCTCTAACCACACTAAATATATTTATCTGTCCTTCTTCGATTTCTTCCTCGTGCCCTTGTACATTCGCTTCATGCTTTTGATTAGCTTTGATAGTCGCTTCTGACACCACTTCTTTAATGTTTTCGAAAACGTAAGCATCAGTACCACCTATTTCCCGGTAGTTTAGTTGTTTAAAGTACAGTTGCTTCATCATACGCCTGAAAGGTTCCTGTGCTAGCAGTCCTGGGTATACGTGCGAGTGCAAGCCAGGTCCATAGCCCATCTTCTCATACGGAGGAAAACTCAGCAATAGCTTACCGTTGTTCTTTAATACCCGCTTGATTTCATAGAGCGTATGTATCGGTGAAGACAAGTGTTCTATCGTTTCTAACATAAAGACCATATCAAAAAAGTCATTTAAGTAGGGAAGCCGGTCAACCGCGGCATCTAGCCATATCAGGTTAGCTTGGTCTATAAATCCGTCTTCTATAGCTCCTTCTAAGCTTAACTGCCCTACATCTACGCCATAGGCAAAGTTCCCTGTTTCTATCATGTAGCGTATAAGCTCACCTTTGCCAAAGCCTACTTCCAGTGTCCTAAGACCGGTAGGTGTAGGAATCATTTCGTATTCAGTAAAGAGGTTCTTAGACATTCCTATGCCACGTTCTCCCCTGTTTATCTTCAGCAAGTCCTGGTCGGTAAGGAGGGTCATCCTATTCATACTTCCTCCAGACCTTGGGTATGTTGTTCTTGTCATTAACAAAAGGCTCAATGCCGGTAGCAGCATATTGCTTGAACTTAAAGTCTACATCTTGGAACGTGTTGTTGTGCTTTAGATGGCTAGGGTCAGCTCCTTGACAGTCATCATAGAAATCAGAGATATATATTAAGCCATACTTCTTCAGTTTGCTTACTAAATAGGTCAAAACTTTCATTGGTTCCCAGCAGTGCTCAAGCATTTCTGAGCAAATGATAGCATCGTACTGTTGAGGTAAATCAGCAATTTCGTCATTAATAGGCACAAAATCAATCAAAATACCTCTTTTTTGACATAAAAACTGCAAAAACTTGAAATAATCATGCGGTATATCGCATAAGGTAACTTTAAAGCCAAGATAGTGCATCCATAGTCCAAACTGGGCATGTCCAGTTCCATAATCAAGCACCGTAGAGCCTTTGGGCTTATTATCAGCTATCCCAGCGGCTACGAGATTCCCATTAACAAAGTAGTACCCACTCTTAACCTCTTCTTCAATGCGTTCGAAGAAGTCGTCGGTTAGATTCTTTAAGTAGTGAATTGAGTACCACGGGTCCATATACATAGCTCTCGCTTCAGCATCGTTAGTTGGTTTAGCCTTGTAGTACAATTGCCTACGCATTTCCGGGTAGTTGATTTCGTGTTCAGCTACCAGTTGCTCTCGTGTCTTACCAAAGAACTCTACAAAGTCTTCGCTTATTGTCATCTATCTACCCTCTTGTGTTGTGCCACTTATATAGTATTTTGTACTTACAGCAATGGTTAGTCTCTTTGCTTCAAATAGTTTCTGTTCTTCTGATTCATAGACTGAATTTTTATATATATTGCTTTTAAGTATTTCATCTAATATCCAAGGGCAATGTATATCTTGTGAAATAAAAAAGTCAGCCGTTTCTCTATCATTCATATCTACGCTCCTAAGTCCCGTAAAATTTGTTGCACCCTATGGGAGTACTGATGTTTCTCCATTACAAAGTTATAGGCATCAGCACGTATTTTATCAGCTAAGTCATGGTCAGTTTTAAGCATGTTTATCTTAGCAGCCATATCTTCAATATCTGGCTGGTACTCAGCAGTCAGCTTGTATTCCACATAGTGCTTATCTGGCACAAACCCCAGCATATCCAATAACTCAAAGCTGTCTTGCAGGAGTATGCACCCCATAGCCATTGCTTCAAATACTCTCCATTTGACATACTGCCAGCCGTCAGAGAAGTCATAGGTAGTCAAGGAGCTATTGTGATAATTACGATACGCTGTTAGACTGCCAACACCATAATACGTCTCAAACCCTTTCTGTCTCATTGCCGCACATACTGCATTTCTGGTTCTAGCAAAGGAGGCCATAACAATAAAGTCTAGGTCCTTGTCTCTTAATGATTTTGTAATATAGTGTACTTTAGGATAGCAGGCGCCTGCGAGATACTTATAGCCCATAGCCGCGGCACTGCAAGGGGTTTCTACTACTCCGTATGGCATACCGGTATAGGCGACAGTCGGGTTGAATAGCTCGATGCGTTTAAGAGCGTTTTCCCACCCTTCGTGTTCAACGTAAATGAAGGGGAGCCGGTTTTTTAGATTTTGGGTTTCACCCAGTTCCGCAACTTGGTAGACTGCAGGCTCCCCTGTCCAGTCCCACATAAGCAGGATGTCTGGAGTGTATTTGTCTACGAGTCGCGGTAAGTTTACCGATTGTCCTTGTTCAAGTCTTTCAGTAATTAATGGTAATTCTGAGTTGTTATAGGTTAGTCCATAGTGAGTAAAGCAGGCTTGGCCTACTCTTATCACTTTATACCCAGCATCTTCAAAAGCATAGCTCAGGAATGTTCCTATGTTAGCCGGGTACCATTGTGAGACAAAAAGGATAGATTTCACAGAATCTCCGCCACTGAATTTACCGTATCTATGAATTGCTTCAACGACATCTTATCAATAATTTTCTTTTCCATGAGCTTGCTTACTATTTTGAACGCTTGTTCTATCTTGCTTTTAGGCATTTCATAATACATTGGGTAATACTGTGGATACCATTGATACCAAAACCAAGGGTCTCCGGTTGTACTATTTATCATTGCTGCATTACCATTATCAATACTAGAATAATTTAAAGAATTACTATCAAATGTTACCATTACATTACTAGCGTTATTATAATCCATATCTATCCTCCTATTTTTTTCTTAGTACAAAATTAAAGCTAAAGTTGTTCTTAAGCGTATCAAACTCTAAAATATCTACTAAGTCTGTTAGTTTGCCCAGCACTTCTTCCTTAAACTGCGGTGCGGTCCAAGAGTGCATGTGTGACTTGTCCATAGCGAATATATCGCAATACTGTGCGTCAGGAACTATTTGTGCTATTATACCATCTGGTTCCAGCTTGCTTATCCAATTCTTTAATATGGCTACCGGGTTCCCCTCTAAATGCTCAAAGACGTGATTCCCTATAAGCAAGGGAACAGTATTATCACCTATGATAGACAAGTTCTCACCCGAAAGACCCAGTTGAGGCATACACTGCCCGCCATAATAAGGATGGTCATAGGTCATATACTTATCGGTGGACAGGCAATAAGGAGTAAACACCCCCGCTGAGCCTATATCTAGACCTACCTTACCAGTCTTGCCACAGCACTCTAACGCCCACCAGATTACAAACGCCCGCTGCTGATAGCCAACCCAGTTATCAGGACGTGTATAGTCCAATCGCTCAGGCTCGTGGCATTTGCGGTAGTCATAGTCGGCAAAGTAATCCAGTATATAGTCATGCCCGGTAGGAAACCAACTATTCTTTATCTCTGATAGTTTGCTCATAGTTCTTTCTCCACCGCATTGCCGTCCTTGTCCAGCCACTTCATAAGACGCTTCGTGCGGTCCTTAAATAGCCGTTCATGCACTTCAGCCTGCGGATTGATGAACATATCCTTAGTCTGCCAGCGCTTAGCAAAGAGCACTCGGCTATAGTCCATCCGATAGGCTTTACCGGCATTAAGCGGATTAACATGGTCTTCAAGCTTAATCGCTAGTTTGTCCTTATAGGATTTGAGCACATTAAAGTATTCATTCTTAGATAGCAATGATTCGTCAATATCCCTAACCGCTAGAATCTGGTTTTGGCTAAATGTCTGTGAGCCCCAATGCTCCATGATAGGGCTAGGCAACATAACACTTTCATAGCCCAATGCCTTCATTTGGAAGCCCATGTCTATTTCTTCATAGAACGAGACCAGGTCCTCCCAAAATCCAAGCGTCTTATCATATACTTCACGCAGGAAAGCAAAGGAACAACCAACAGCCGCCCCTACGATACCAGGTTCTCCTTCTCCTGTAGGAATAGGATAAGCGGTATTTGGCTTGCCAGTATTCTTGTCTATCTGGGTAAGAGCATATCCAACAGTACCTACATTCGTGTTGTTATCAAGGAAGTAGACTGTTTTCTTTAACCAGTCCTTGTCCTTAACCTGTATATCATCATTAAAGAGTACAACGTACTTACTGGTCTTATCGTAATTAGTAAGCGTATTCCAAGCTGCTGGGATACCCTTGTTTACTTCATGTTCAAGTAAAGGCACGCAATGCCTGCGACACACACGTCTTAAGCCCGCTAGTTTGCGCTTATCGGTGGACCCATCATCAACGACTACTAATTGATAAGACTTGTCTGTCTCGGTATAATGAAGAATCGAGGTAAGAAGCTTGTCAATTCTATCATAGTCATTAAAGGTAGGAGCACCGATAAGTATATCTGGATTAGCCTGTACCGCTATTTCTACCGGTTGCAGTTCTTGATAAATACCATAATACTTATCAGCTATCTTGTCTGGTGTGATATTTTTCAGTAGCCTGTCAGCCCTATTTACCAGTATCTCGGCATAGGCGGTATCTTCAAACAGCTCCTTGATGGCTCGTTGCAGCCTTTGCAGGTTGCCCATCGGCGTCTTAATCACTTCATTCTTTAGATAGCTGAACATCGGGGAATCGGTAGTAATCACCGGCCGATGAGCCGATAATCCAGTCAAAGCCGCGGCACTCGCTGATTGGAAGTTGACAAAGTAGTTATAGATTAGTATATCTGCCGAATGGAGATAGTCATATAACTCTTCATTAGTTGCATACTTATCCACAATCAGCACGTGGTCACGTACCTTGAGTTGGTCTATAAGCTTTTGAACCTTATCCCAATAAGGATGACCAGGAGTATGTGAACCAACGATAATATAGAGCAAGTCAGGGAATACTTTGATTAACTCAGGAAGTATCTGTATCGTCTGGTAATATCCCTTATGTTCCTGCCAGAACCCAGAAGAAACAATTATATGGCTAGAAGCTAAGCCTAGCTTTTTCCTTGCTTCTTCTTTGGGTACATCGTCTACCCAATCAATAGCATTGGAAACGTGTTCTAAGTCAAGCTCGGCCATAAAGTCAACTTCGTCGTTAAAACAGACGCTGGTCTTGTCGCACATTTCAGACGATAGTCTTAAGAGATTGTTGATATTCAGCACTGTATGGTAGGTAAGGAGCGTGCGAATACCAAGCGTCTTAACTTCCTTCAAGAAGTCCCTAAAACTAGCCACATTCTCATAGAAAGAGAACTCGTGGTGTATATGCAGTACTGAAATCTTCTGTTCTTTTATTGCTTTGAGCAGGTCTTGGTAGTCGTCAAAGTTACGGTGCCAGCACCTGATAACATAGTTTTCATCAGGAACATCAGAGGTATAAGGAGACCGCTTGGAACAGGCTAAAACAACTACCTGTCCTTCTTTATACTGCCCAATATATTTTTTGTTATGTTCGGCAATGCCGCACATCTCGTTCCACGGGGTCATTATGCCTACTTTGCCGGAGGCAATAGGTAAGAGCGGGGTTGCGCCGATAAGATAATCTTTTACTTTCTTCGCTGATTTAGACCAGGTATATTGTTTAGCGAACGCAATGCAATTAGCTTTTCTTTTCTGCCATTCTTCTTTCTTATCATTAAACTCGTCATAAGCGACAGTTAAGGCTTTGACTAATCCAGAATGGCTGATAATCCCCTGCCGTATACCTACATTGGTAGTAAGAAACGCTCCAACCGGCACCAAAAGCCCGGTCTTTTCGCATAGTTCTACCAACGAAGCATAGTTAGTCCCGATAGGAATAACTCCAGCCGACATTGCTTCAATAAGCGGTAAGCCGAATCCTTCGTTGCAACTTGGTGCGACAATAACATCGGCTATGTTATATAAGCCATTAACGTCATTATCTGGTATCGCTTGTAATACAGAACGGTTACGTCCCAGCATTACATTGTCTTCAATATGTGCTCTCTTAATCTCAAATTTAAGATTAGGCCCGGCTTGGTCTTCGCAGTCGGTATTAAGATATAGCAAGGCGTCTGCTTTAGGTCGTTCCTTTAAGAAATCAGAGAACGCCCAAATCAGAGCATTTATATTATGCCTGACGGTGTTCTGTTGGTTGTTGATAACAATGAACTTGGTATCGGCAAAACCATTAGCCTGCCGTAATACATTTCTATTACCAGATATACCAAATATATCTGGGTTATAGCCTAAGGCAGAGACAACAGGCTCAAGCGACGGGTCCATCCCCTGCAATGCTTTCTTAGCAAATTCAGAACAGACGAATATCTTATCTGCGGCTTTTGCTATGGGAATCCAATTAGGATGTAATGGATTGCCATCTATAGTAAGCCATAATACGAATTGGAGCATACGACTCTTAGCAAAGTTCTGTTTCAGGGTAACAAAGTCACCGAAATAGTCAATATCGCCTAGGCCGATAATCGTATCAGGCTGGAAATCTTCTATAATATTGGAAAGTTGGTTAAAACTGTTAGGTGTTAATTTTTCAAGCGGGTAGATATGGAACGGGTAGTCGTGCTTACCGCCTTGGTAGTGCCAACCAGCTACTGCAATATCATGGTCGACATACATACGTAAGGCAAATTCACGACACCATCTGGCTAAGCCAGAATACAATAACGGGTTATCGCTTACTAGCAGTACTCTTTTTCTTATCATCGGCTGTCTCCTCTGTGGTCGATTTATCTATCTGCTGCTCATAGACCGCTTCTATCCCTTTAATTTTATTATCTATCACCTGTATGACTGATTCCTTGTTCTGCATAGCTTCGCTAACACCAACCGCTACTTTTAGTTTCTTGAGCACATTAAGTGAAAGGTTCCCAAAAGATACCCGGTCGATAAGTTCCTGCCACCCGAATGAATTAGCGATAAAGGTAATATCATCGTCAGGCAGGTCCAAGAAGTCATACTTAGTCTTGACCTTCTTGTTAGTTTCAGCGTCATACGTGCCTATTTTTCTCATTTTAAGCAGGTTTTCAAGCAGTTTAGGATTATCAATAATCTCCTGAGGCACCGGTTCGCCGATGTTGTACTTGTTACCATTGCCTCCGTCTGTCTTATGAAACACAAACCCGCCATCTATTTTGAAAATTGTCTTGCCCATACAAACTACCTCCTGTCTATATTTTTATCTTTAGTGTGAGGGGGTTCCAGCTCACGCTAGTTCCCCCATCACAAGTATACCGGTTAAGCTAATGTTGGAGCGGTGTAGCTTGCGTCAGTAGTTGCCTGCATGACGTAGCCTGCACTTCTATTCCAAGTCTTAGCGCCCATCCATCTCAGGAAGTAAGAGTCGATAATCGGGTAATCCTTAATGGTATTACCAGGAATCAACTGCAATCCCCTGAAGCTCGGATTGGACTTTTCAATGAACTTAATCGGTTTGCTGTATCCCGCGCCGCCTCCGATGTCAACAATCGCAATGTAGCCAGCAGGTATAGCCTCGGTCTGGTGGAAATCAATTCCCAACCAGCGAGTTTGGAAGCCTTCAATAGCAGTAGACGCAACAATCGGGTTGGCAATATAGGCCCCGGTGGACCAGCCAGCCAGATTTTCGAGTGTTTCTACTTGTTCGCTATTAATGAACGCCAGCAAGCGTCCCACTTTTTGGTGTTCGGCAATGTGATGCTTTGCCGCCGTAAAGTGGGTCAGGACGACCGAAGCCGTCGCTAGAGCCGCATAATGCGTATGAGTAGCGTTGAAGGTGTTTTGCCCATAAGCAGGGGGTGCGCCTACATTGGCATAGGCTTTAACATCAGCCTCTGTATCAAAGTAGGAGTTCCAGAAACCAGCACTCGTAGTAGCATCGAGACACGCGCTAAGAACTTGGTTTTCAACCGCGTTCCTATCGGCGTCGTAAATAGCTGCCTGAGTATCGGAAATCATCTTGCTACTAGCATCAGCTAGAAAGTCAAAAGTATAACCGAACGCTGTTCCTGTCTTGGCAGTCGTTCCCCTGAAACGACCCCATTGTAATTTCTTCGCACTTGGCACTTCCGCTTCACCTAATGAACTAAATGTGATGCGAGACAACGGAAACTTAATGTATGCCTCATCGCCGTCAGAGCACAAAGTCTCTCTGAAAGCATAGAAGTCATACAAGTTATAACGGTCAACAGATGGTATCAGTGACTTGTAATAGACTTCATTGAGGTCTATTAGGTCAGTTGTCATATAACCCATATAATTCTCCTTCTCTCAGATTAGACGCTGTCCTGCTTGATAACCCGGCCGTCGTCAATGTGAAGCACGATTTCATTAGCACTAATAGCAAAGCCTATAATCTGCATCAACTGTCCTGTAGTAGCAGGCGCAGTCTGCGTATATTGGCCGTTGCCAGCGCTATAAACATCGCTGCCCACGGTGAGTCCGGTGAATCCATCAGCACGACCTTGTCTCCAAACGGTTATCCGGTCACCAGCAGTGCCGGAAGTGAGGGACATACCACGGGCTTTAACAAACGTACCGGAAGTAATAGTTGCGAGTACCAGCTTGCTGCTTGAGTTTAAGCCCAAGAGCGTGCCTTCGCCGCAACTTACAGCGGTATTGAGCACAGCTGAAAAATGCTCGTATTGGTTCGCTAATGCACCCATTGTAAGCTCCTTTGTTTAGATTTTGTGTTACTTAGTTACGCTTCCATCCTTCTTTCGCTCTTATGCCGTGCGCTAAATCTAAATCCTTGCCTTCTTGCAATATTCCTGACCCTAACAGGTCAGCCGGCTTGGTTTCAGACCTACGTGCGGTAATCAGACTGTCTATCTGCTCGGTAGTAGCTTCTTTCTTCAATACGGCCTTGCGAGCTGACAAAATAACCTCTTTGTCTTTGGGGTCGTATAGTTTTTCGTTTACTTTCCACCAATCAGTTAAAGAGGCGTTAATCTCGTTCTCCTGCATCTTATTGCTGATTTCGTTTATCTTGTTGGTCACCGAGACAATAGTTGCGTCTTTGGCGGCCAAGTTGGTATCCTTTTCAGCAGCTTGTGCTTTCAGAGTAGAGATTTCGGTATCCTTAGCTTTCAGAGTTTCAGCGTTGGCAGTGGCCAGCTCGGTCTCCTTGGTCTTTACGGCCTCGGCTACGAGTGTAGCTGCTTTAGCGTCAAACTCCTCTTGTGTATAGATTTTGTCCATATTAGTTCTCCCTTCTGCGAGGTCTTCATTATTTACCTGCGGATTTGTCGCACCTTGAGCCAAGAGCAGGCAGGTATCAGGAAAGGCAGCTAATGCTTTTTCAAGTATTGCCGCTCCCTTATACACCCAGGCCTTTACTCTGGCACTTAGACTATCACTATCAATTTCCAGTTCGGTCGGATTGAGTTCAAAGCTCGCCCCTAAGATATTTTTTCGAGCTTGTATCTCTTCAACCTTCTTTGGCAGAGACTTGTTAAAAAGTCCTCCCAGGCAACGGACCACCTTCTTGCATTGGTCGTTGTCAGTGATTCTCCCTCCCAAAAGAGAACCGACTACGGTTGGTTCCTTTTCACCGTCTACCACGTCATAATGACCGCTGAAATCGCTGTTAATGATAATAGGCTTGTTCTTCAAGCTAGCGAGCTGGCTATCCGCATACATGCTAGGAAAGACAAAGGTGTTAACCTGTCCTTCCAACTCTCCCTCCACTACCGGGTGACATGGTTCGTCCAGCAGCATCAGGTCAAATTCTATCAAATGGTACCCGTTCTGGTCTATATCCTTAAAATCATATCCGTATTGCTTCACTGTTTCCGCGGTTACTTCACTAGGGCAGATGCTAGCTTGCAGTTCCATACCGCTCATGCCGTTCATGGCTTTTTTCTTTGACTTGCTCGTTTGTTTCGTCATCGCTCTACCCTATCTTTCTTCGTACGAGACGGTAATGTAAGCAACTGCGCCATTGCCGTAAAGGGTCAATGATTGGTCTTTTTCACATAGTATGCCTATCTTGGTATATGAAGACCCGCCAGCCGGAACATATACTCTGGCTATCTGTGTAGTCCCAGCAATAAGTGTAGCTACGCACGCGGCCGCTGAGCCTACGCTCATACTATTAACCACCAGCCTTCTTCCTTGGGTGACGCTTAATGTGGTCCCGCTACCTATCCCAGCCCCGATAATCGGAGCCCAACTTTTACCTAATGTATCCATGGTTATTCTTCCCCTTTCTCTTTGCGTTTCTTGGTATCCTTAGCGTTTCTGGGTCTCCCAGGCGCGGTACTGCTGGTCTTTATCTCTTCACCGTCAGGAGATTGCACTGACTGCTTAAACTTAATAGGCGTATTCGCATTGAAGATGTCGGCTTCGCCCATTTCGTCGAATTGTCCTTCTTCGCCATTATCAAGTTCATCGGTGATAATCGGCAATTCAAACTTCTTGTCTAACCTATGGAACCTGAGCAATGTATCAGTCGACACCTTGCCGATGCCAGCGAGTTCCCTGATGTTCTGCAAGAAGTCGTTGTTAATGGTATTGAGCGGGTTAAAGCGTATTTCAGGTATTTCCAGGTCATTGCGTCTGGCGATTTCCCTAAACAACACATTCTCTAGGAATGGTTCTATATGCTCAGTACGATAGAAGTCAATCATCTGTTCGAAGTTCTGGGTATTAATATCCTTAAACGAGTCTCCCGAAGCCGATGGATTTACCAAGATACCGAAGGCCCACAGCATTTCGAGCCACGGCTGCAAGTATTTGTCCTTGCTGAGAAGCGGGTTGATGTCAGGCGTCTTTATATCCAAGTCTATCCAATACGGCACATACAACTGAAGCACGTTACCTTTGTTGTCAGCGGTAATGATATTCTTGACTTTAGCGACTGTTCCTTCGTCGGTCACGACTCCAGAGGCATTTTTCTGTTCCGGTAGCGGTGGATTGTCCTTATCCCCTATTTTCCAGATAACGAGCTTGTTAATGAAGCCATCTACGATATTCAGGTCCATCGCCCGCAACTGCTGCCGTTCCTTAAGCACTGACAATAAGGAGAAGAATGGCGGTGTAGGGTATAAGCTTTGAGCTGCTTCAGCTGCTTGTGGCTTAGAATCGTCAGTGGTATTGTCTCCCTGTGAAGTATTGAGCTTCAGCAGGAAGTAAGAAGTCTTGTCTTTCGGGGTAAGTATCTGTGATGTATTGCCGAATTCGGCGGCGGTAGTGAGTTCGTAGGCTTCGCCCCATGAAGGGTTGCCTTCTGTAAGCCAGTCCTTTTCGGCTTTGACTCCTACTATTTCATCGCTGAATCCAGTACCCTTGCGAGTGATAACAATGGACCTCTGGTTGTGCATCTGCCATTTAACCGGTACGGTATAGGTGCGTTTTCCGATAGTCATCGGTCCCCACAGCCAATTATTGAATCCCAACCCTCCTAAAGTTAAATGTTTCATATTCCACTTAATTATTTCTCTCAAGCCTGGGATAATGGTATTCATTCCCTCATTTACCCGATTAGACCATTCTTCCCAAAACTTAACTTCCTTCTTGCGTTTAGAGAAGAAGGTATAGCCGTTAGCTCCATAGTGCGATAGTCTATCGACCATGTACTTAAAGCCAGAGTCGGTATCGTAAGCGAGCCACATGGTAGAAATGCGTTCCCTGGTACTCGTAGGACGGGTGAGGCTAAAAGGAGCACCCATATCAGTCCTCTGGGCTCCTAATAGTGCCTTCTGTCCTATGAGTAGCTGAAAACTGCCGTGGGCGCCCTTAAGCTCTATTTCCTGATGACTATCTGGGGCTACTGTTACTTTGGGTATGTTGTCCATAACTTATCCCTTCACCCCACGTTGGCAGGGCGTAATCTCTTTTTTCATACAAAACAGTCTCTTTAACGAATTTGGCAATAGCAAAGCACCTAAAGGCTGATATAATATGGTCAGTACTAGTGGTGGTATACACGGTCCTATTATTCACGGTTTTCTTCTTACGTTCCTGTGAGAACTCTTCCAGTATGTCCTCATCGTAAGGCAACTCGAACATTTCATCATATATCATTTTGAGCAGCAGCAGTGTGGAATACGGCTTGATTTCCTCTTCCACCGGTTCTCCATCCTTCAACTGCTTGGTTATTTTTTTGTTAAACCCGACTTCCACCAACCTCTTCACGTAGTTCTTAGGAGCATACTTACCCTTAGGGTTAGTCATTGAGTCGTATATTTCTCTTCCTTCAGCTCCGGTGGTATCAATTCCCACGAATCCCTGGTAGAAGTCAAAAATGTAGTCTAGTATTTCTTCCTGTGTATCAAAGATGACCTTGTCCTGCATATTGATTCTAGCAATTAGCCGGTACTTAGGCCCCTTTTCAAAGACGCATACTACGGTAGGTTCTGAATAGCCTACGTCTATACCTATAACCGTCTCTCCAGAGGCAAACGGCAAGTCGTAGAGCAAAGCGTCTATAGTGTAGTTCTCTAAGTCTTTTGGTACTATGGTCCTTACATAGGCTGGTATCTTCCTACTCATGAGCCGCATGATGTTCTCAATCGGCCATACGCCCTGCACCGGGGACCCGTCTTCCCCATGCACCTGCTGCTTGTACTCATCTGAGTCCTCGGAGCCGAAGCTAGCGATAGAGCTAGCCTTTCTCTTGCGGTCCCAATAGGGATTCATAGTACGAGAAATCCTAAAGAAGCACTTAGCGTAGGTTTCGTCCTTCTGGATATCGGTAAACGGCATCCCGATAATCCCATTAGGCACTCCTACGAACATATCATCTGAGCCTTTTTCCGCCCTGGTTTCAATGAACTGGGTCCAAGCGAGCTTAGGAAACACTTCCATTTCGTCAATTGCTCTGGTACTTGGATGTTTACCTATAATTGCGGTGGCATTAGGGTCTTCGCCCACACTAGCACCGTATACCGTATTCCCATTCACAAACGGGATGGAGTATATCGGGGTCCGGTTAACTCTCTGCCAATCAGCGAATTGCCCCAAGTAGGGGATATTAGCTAAATACTTAATAATCGCTTCGCAGCGGTCCTTAACGTGTACCCGTCTAAACGAACTTATAATCGTTTCTTCGCCTGGCTTGTTGAGCGCGGTGTGTAATATGCCAAATTCAAGCTCCAATGACTTACCTAGTCCTCTGCCGGTCTTCATAATCTTGGTTTTACTCAAAGCTGGAGGCATTTGGTAGTATCTAGTCTTGTACGGTTCCTTCTGGTTCCACCCTTGCGGAATGAAGAAGTCCCTGAACGCTACCGGGTGCTTCCACACAAAGGAGAAACACAACGTCTTGTGCAGTTCCTCAGGCCTCATTTAAGGTCCTTAGCTCCACTAGGTTACGTTCCGCTTGGTCCAAGTCTATCTCCGGTATGGTTTCTTCCCTCAGCCGAGCCATGTTAATCAATCCTTCAGGCGAGGTATGCAATACATACGCCGCATACTCAATGGGAATCTTCTTGCAGACCACCAACTCCCACATCTCCCTAGAGAATACCTGGTACTTTTCCTTGCCTTCGAAGAACGGATGCGGGAAGCCATACATGTCCACTACCTGCCCGCACGTACTGCAATTATGGACAACTAATCCATTCGCTATAAAATTACCAGTTTCAGTTGTTATATCCCAAACAGGATATATACCATCTACAGCACTAAAACGTGTTCTAAACTCATCTATAGAATAAAATGGTCTTTTATTAATAATTCTTTCTTGCCAAAGTGCAGATTTCTTACTGTCTTTTATTATAACAGGTATTTTTAATGAATTTAGATGAAACGTATCAAACTTTTCATTTTTAGTATATGTTATATTCATTTTATTTAGTATCTGCTCTAAAAAATCACATTTTGCTTTATTAACAGTAAAAGATTGTGAAATATTCCATACCCCTGTTTTAGTTACGCTACCATCTCCAATACAAAAACCAGCCAGATAACCTAGTTGAAGGTCAAAATCATTTTCTATTATGAGTCGTTTTTTTAATTCACTTATCATGTTAGAATAATCTGTTTTAATAGTATATAAAAAACAACCATCACCAAATGTGCTTTTATATGCTTTTTGCCATTTTTTACAATATCTTATACCAAGATAATTTAACAAAGTATCAACTGCTTTATATTCAACTTTTTGGTATATATAATAAATTTGTTTAAAGTTCCATTGTGGGTGGTTTTTATCTGTTTGTTGTCTACAATGTCCATCAGAATCAATAATACCTAAAAGAACACCTTTATAGTATGTATTAATATCTTTTATATAATTAAAAACACCAATTGTTCTATCCCAGCAATCTTTAGCGGGGAAATAGCTTCTTTGTCTTACTGCGTTAATTCCTCTTGCAGCTAGTATTTTATGGTCTGGTGTTAAAAAAAGCTTCTTATTGCCAACATTTAAACGTATTACTTCTTGTAAGCCTGAATAATGTTTTGCTAATACTTTTTGTTTAACCAATATCCAGCTATAATTTTTTTCTTTTTGTAAGCCAAAAATCTCATCACCAATATTAATATCTTCTATTTTAGAAACAGTAAAATCGCTCTTTAATATTAAACTTCCTTGTCTTATGCACCGAAACACAAACTCACCCATGTTCTTCTTCACGTACTCAGTAGCATTTTTAAGTGTCTCGTTGTGCAAATTCACTATATCTTCAGCGTTCTCCATGCTTTGCTTGAACTTGAGTAGCGTAACTAACAATTCCTGTATGTGGGCGTTGTTCTTCCTGATGTCATCCAGTACCCCACCAACCACCGCCATGCCACCACCGTGATTCACCATCTCATCGTACTCATCCTGTAGTTGCCTATTGGAAACCAAAAAAAACAGAAGCTCCTCCACTTCAGGACCCTCTGTAAACTTGTATTCTTCTATGTATTTTTGCTTGATTTTGCTATAGTATTCCTTGTACTTCCCGGTGATTATGTCCGTGGAAGTCTCTTTTACTACCTCTTTCCTAGCTGCCAACTCCTCTTTCTTTTTCCTCTTCGCCTCTGACATCAAGCGCTTCTGCTCTCTCCACTTGACCTTCAGCTCCTCATGTCTCACCGGGTCAATCAGCCTAGACCCTGGAAATTTAGCCATATAGAAAGCTTTAGTAAGCCCATGTTCCCTTATATGCTTTGTTAAGTCGTCGCTCTCATACCCACATACGCTGCACTTGACAACCAAGAGTTCCCTCTCTACACTGTCTGTCTCTTCTCTGTTTGCATCTTGAGACAGCCATTGATTTTAAGCCTTTGTTATGATATTAGACATCTTCTCTTGCTTCGCTGTCCTATCCCTGTACCCATTAGAAGCCTTCACCAGCAACTCCTGCAACCCATGTGCCCGCGGTGTGAACTCCTTGTCTATCCCTATCAGCTTCATCTCAAAGTAGTACTCCTGCTCACCTAAACCCTCTATCTCTTTCATAGTACCCTTGAGTATCTCCACCAAAGCCTTTTTATCAACAATCACTGTGTACCTCCTATCTAGCTCTTACACTGCACTTGCAGTGTACCATAGCTCTTACCACTTGTCAAGTGATTTGTAAAGATACATACCGATTTCCCTTATTTATTAACCAAATTCCACCTATTTGCCCTTGTGCATTTTTAGTAATGACAGAACCGAATTGCCTTGTATCTTTACATGTATCATTACATTTTCAGTTTTACCTGTTTTACTGTGCAAATCGATGTATCTTTATAACATTTTTGCCTCTAAACCTGTGGGTAACTTAGTCGAAAATAGGGAAACCTTAGTGGGGAACAGTAGTGCCGCTTTTCGCATATTAGTCAATTCCTCGTCGAGAAAATAGGGGGGGGGTATATGTATCTCTATGTATTCAAAGGATATTCTGTTGTATAGCTTGTATCATTAGTATATAATTACAATATAGAATAAATAATAATGATAATAATAAATATGTTCTTTATCTTTACAATCTAATTGAAGGGATTAAAAATGCTAAAGACAATACAAACATTTTGGACAGACTTTGAAGCTTACGAACATATAGCAGAGTTAAAGAATAAAGAGATTATACGGATTAAAAAAGACTTTTACAAAGTTAAAATTGACAATAGTAATAAAGACAATAACAGATTGATACTAATAGATATATATAAGTAAATATCAAAAGATATAAAGAGATTGGAGATGATTAAAATATGTATATATACAATGTAAAGACTAACTATACAATAACAGAGCATATAGCTTATAGCATAAGCACTTTGTTATTAGTAGTAGTTTGCGGGATTGTATGCTGGGGATTGATAACATTAGCATTTTGTCTATAAGTATATAGCTATACTATTGTAAATAACTAATAAATGGAGGAAGCTATGAAACTATACAAACTAACAACAGAACTTATAGGAACTAAAAAAGAATTAAAAGCAATAAACAGAATAATAAAAAAACAGAATAAACAAAAATATAAAGATAGCATTATAGTGTTTTTTGGAACTTTTAAGTAAACAAACTAATAAAGCACGTAAACATATTCTAACGGGGAAAGGGGATGAATAAAGTGCATAGAAATAAATACAATTCTATACTTGACTACAATAGCTTTGTACCATTTGATGAATACATTCCCGTATGTATTCCAGAAAACGTCAAGATAGGAAATAAAAACTACAAAAAAGGGGAAATAATCATGTTAAATCTAAGTCAACAAAAGATAGTGAAACGCGCGAAGTCAAGAGCTGGCCGGAGCTGGCAATCAATAGTAGAAGTGCTATTGACTAAATGCAAAAACGAAGATGGGAGTATATCCAGCGACAAAGTGCAAGACAGTTTCAAGATTAGCCCGTCCAGTGCCGGAGTTTATATCAAAGTAGTGGAAACTGCTATAACTTTGGCCCAGCTAGTGGAACAGAAAAAGAACAAAGAGGCGCGGGAATTGCTGGACAGTCAAAAAGCGACATATCGGAAACTTATTCCCGATTGTCTTGCAGCTCATAGCATAGTTATATAATAGTTATATAGCTATACTGGAATAGAGAGAGAGCGGATTTTATATCGTCCGCTCTCTTCTTCTTTTTGTCTTTTTTCTATGCTTTTAATTCTATGTATAAAGGAAACTAAAATGCTAAATCTTGCTGGTCAGACAGTGGTTAGAAAACAAGTTGAAACAGGTATTGGCATAAGCAGTAAGCGTATAGCTGGTGTGAAGGATGTAAGACAAAAACAGGATATTGAACTGGTAATGCTCAGTAAGACCAAAGAACAATTAGAAGTGCTGATAAGAGCGGCTAAGGAAATAGAAGCAATTCTTCCTGAAATAAAGAGGCAAGACCGGCTAAATCCTATTGAAGTAATTGAGTTTTATGCTACTAGTGCAATGGTTGTGAAGAAGTAAAGAGAACTTAAAATAGAATAGTAAAAGAAGAGCCGGTCCTTGATGGGCCGGCTTTCCCTTTGGCAAGTATATATAATTTCAAGTTAAGGAGGTAATAATATGCACTTATAAGTTATAAGATGATAGGGCCGTTAACCAGCCGTAAATGGATGGGATTTAATACTACATGGAAAACGGTAATCCCGCGGCCTATCTTCACTCTAAGACAATAGATACATACTAATATAAAGGGAGGAATAAGTGGCTAAGCGTAAGAGGAATTACTACAAGTGGTTGTTCTACATTCTACTGTGCTTGTGTATTGCTTACTTAGCGGCTCAAGGGCGTAAGAAGGAAGAGGCAGAAAGTGAGTATGTTAACTTGAGGTTGGCTAAGAGACTGTGCCCCGCTACGATTATGATGGGTTCTAGTATGATTGTAATGGATGCTAATGGCACAGTACACAATGGAGATGAGTGGTATAAGAAGAACAGAAGAGTAGCTAAGCGGAGGAGGTAGTAATGCTAACCCTAATAGCTCTATTGTTTAATTGGTTAGATGAACAGATGGGAGGTAAGAGCAATGGTTGTGAACAATGAAGCGGATATACAATTGGGGTTGATACGCAAGCAGATGCACCAAGAGTATCTTGTAGCTATCTGGCAGAGCGTAGTCAACCAAGTGAAGAAGACTAGCACCACATTCTCTAGATATGGGAGGTAAGCTATGAAGGCAGAAGAAGTAACTCAAATGCTCAAAGACAACATTAAGCTGGGAACTGGCTTGGTTGTGGGTATTGGTTCAAAGATATGCCACGAACGCAAGCCAAGAATAGATGGTGACCCTAAGTGCATTGGCTGTGTGAGTGAAGCTGGCTGCAAGCTGCTGTGCGATTGTATGCTGGTCTATTCTAAGGGTGTGCTCTGCGGGATGAATACGGTGTTTACAATGCTTGAAGTGATGGATGTGATAAGAAAACAGCAAGACAAGATGGCCAATAGTGAAATGGCTAAGAAGCTCAATGCTATCATACAAGAAGGCAGGTAAGAGCAAATGCTTAACAGAATAAAGAGAATAAGACAGTTGGTTGATATGATTAATGCAATAGATATGCAAATATCTAACTATTACGGCATGGTTATGCCAAGAACACAGAAGAACAACGCAGTAAATAGATTGTCTATTAGTAGAAAGAACTATGAGTTAGAATTGGCTAAGATGGGTATAACCTTTGAGTGCAGAGATACTAGCGGGGCACATTGCTTGGATGTAAGTGGTTTGGATGCAGTGCTAAACGCTATTGAAAGGAAGAAGGTTAATACCAATGAGTAATCTCTATGTAAAAGTATATGGTGATATGAAGAAGACACAAGCTACAATGAGAGGCAAGAACACTATTGAAGTGCATCTGCACTACAACAAGAACAACTATGATGAAAAGATAAGAATAACGATGCTTAAGTTTCCCGCTGGAAGAGTGATAATCAGTGCGTGGGTCCGTGATAAGCAAGGAATGGTAAGAGAAGAAGTGCTATTAGATATGAAGGGAGGTGAATAAAATGGTTATGTTATCAATATTCGTCAATAACAACTCCTATACTATGGAGTGTATCAATGGCAAGACCACATCTGTGGAAACAGTAAGCAATCTAAAGGAACTAGTGACCAAAGTGGTCGAAAAACTACAGAAGAAAGGATAATACTATGTATACCATAACAGCTAAGGGCAATAAGAAGGTCTGTGATTGCTACACACAGGAAGAACTAAGCAAGTTTGTAGGGGTATTAAGAGGGCTTGGCATCAACCACTACATCAAAGAGAGCTTCAACGGAGTGGAAAAGACCATTGGTATGTATTTGGATGGTGCAGATTATACTTTTAAGGGGTAACTATGGGATATTTTAGATTTAAGGTAGGTGATAAGATAAGAATATTGCCACAATATGCTGATAAATATAACGATTGGCGTGAACATAAGAACGATATAGGTATAATAACACATTCATATTGGAAAGAACATAATCCAGGGTCACAATTTGATTACCATGTAAGATGGTTAATAACTGGTAATTTTAATACTTCTCTAGTTACGCATACAAAGATAACAGGTGCTAATTGGGCAGAACTACCACAGATACATGAGCATATTAATAAATACAAAGGATAAGAAGTGAAAATATTAAAGTATAAGATAGGCGATAAGATAAAGCTGAAGGACTACGTTGGCTTTGGCAATAAGATAGGATTTAATGGGACTGAAGGCTGGTCAGATTGGCAAGAACACAGTGGGCAAATAGCTGAAATAGAAGGCTTTAGCACAATGCGTCACGCTATGGATTATAGAATAAGATGGGCAGATGGAAGAACCTCGGCTGTTCCTGAACACAATGTAGTGCTATATGGTGCGCCTTTACTAAGCATACAAGAATATCTTAATCAATATAAGAGGTAACTATGGAACTAAAAGCAGGTATGTGGATAAGAATGAATAGGCGAGCAAATGGAAGATACACGCTAACCAAAGAAAACAGCTATGGGGTTATTGAGATGACCCATCAGGGTAGAAGTATGGTTAAATTCGCTACATTAACTGGTAATGTGAAATCTATGTTTAATGATAACTATGAATATAGCTATGAAATAGAAAATATGTATTTTGATATAGTGGTTAATGCTCCATCTACAGATATATTTATTAAGTATATGCTAAGGTGGGGCACTATGAATGTTACTGAACTAGCCAAGATAGGCAACTATCTAGGCAACTACCAAGGAGGCAGGAAATGAGCATCTTTGAAGTGTTAGCGTATATGGTAAAGATAGGCTTAATCAGTAAACAAGAACACGATAACAAGATACAAGATATGTTCGATGAGGCGGGTATATGAATAAAGGCAATATAGTCTATACTATAAATAGTAAATATTCTACCTTTGGCATAATTAAGGCTAAGAACCATGACTTAGATTATAATAAGGCATTAGTCAATTGGTGTAATGGTAATAACGTAGCTTATAATAAAGCGGAAATCACACTAGCTGATAAAGACTATATTAGCACCATGCTAAAGAAATACTATGATATTATTGGTCCTTATTTTAAGATAACCAAAATAAAGGAGATGTTAGATGGCTACAAGAGATGAACTATTAGGCAAGATAGTAAAGTTCTGCCATCGAGAGGCTATGCGTACTCATTATGAATTAAATAGGTCTAACCCGGTGTATGAAGACACTGGTGTTTTAGGACTTATAAATATTAAATATAGGTCTGATGATAGGCTAAGTGTCTATTGGAGTAATGGTGAGCATAATAGTTATGTGGAAGGTGAATTAACACTAGCTACACCAACTGAAGTAATTAAATATTTTAAGCAGATTAAGAAAATAAATAAAAGAGAAAAGGTAAGAGAAATAAAATCATTGTCATATCCGCTTACTACTATCACCAAGGAGACGCTATGCTATACAAAGGGCAATTAGTAAAGAGAATGTATTCAAGACCAAAGAAAATAGCGGTAGTATTGGAAAGTGAAGATATTAATGGCTTTGTTACTATACAACGAATAACTTCAAATTATCCTTTAAGCCATACTGTTACTCCAATGCTGCAACCAGCTACAATGGCTAACTTGAAGCGGTTCATTAAGACACATTACTATAGTTGGCATAGTGTAATCCCCGATAGTTTGAAACTTATGAATATAGAGCAACACTTGCAGGTCTATGTACGGCCGGTATATCCCGGCCAGCCTAGCACACACAAAGGAGGTAAAAAGATGAAATAAAGATAGCCACGGGAGTGATTGTCGGTACTCAAGAACCGGCAAGAAAGGAGTACGTAGATGCAAAAAAGAGATAGAAATGGCCGCTTTGCCAGCACTAAGAAAGGCAAAAGCAAGGCTAAAAAACAAAAAATGGAGGTAACACCAATGTCAGTATCAAGAGCAAGGAAGATAACGATGCCCGATGGACGGGTGCTTAACATCAATACCGAGCTGGAAGCTACGGTGGATGAAATCAAAGAGGATATGGCTGAGACCTATGCTGAACTGGCCAATGCTATCGGTACGATGGACGCCGATGGCAACGTGGAATTCACCGTGGAAGCTGGAAAGAAAGGCTGCTAATAGTAACAGCCATCCAATAAGGGTTAGAGGTAGCGTTATGAACTACCTCTAGCCCCTTTGGGCTTTAAAGGAGGATATCGTGATACAAGAACTAATCGCGGCAATAGAGGAAAAAGATATTATGTCTGAATGTAAGACCAAAGGGTCGTATGCTAAGCTCTATGAGCTAAGTGAACAGGAATTGCTGGATTTAATGGCTAGTAAGACCAACGACCCGCAGTTAATACTTGAAATAATGGACCGGGTGAAAGATTTGCCGCCAGTAGCGGCGAAAACAACATTTATCTAAAAAGGTGGTGAGTAAGATGACTGAACAAGGGCAAGAACTAACACAGCAACAGATATTGAAGTTTGTCATAGCGGTTAAAGGGATGAAAGATGCTGGACTGATAGCCAAGCTGCCAAAGGTGATGTATGACTTAACTACCGCTGAAGGGCAAGAGTGCTATGCGAAGATGTTTAAGACTATGCCGCATCTAAGCATTATCTGGCTGGATAAGGACAAGATAGCGTTCTTCTTCAAAAGGCTGGAAGATGTTGAATTTGATAAGTTCTACCGTGAACACAATGGGTCGCTGTATATCGTGTATACCGATGAGTGCCCGGTAGAAAGCAAGAAGCTGGTATTGCTGCAAAAAGCGTATGCGGAAGTAGAAATGGCATATGCTGACTATCTTAAAGCAAAGGAGGCGAAGAAATGAATACGGTAATCGTATTGGATAATAGCGAATTAGCTAAAGTATATCAGGTTAATTCGCTTGCAATAAAAGACTTTTCTACTATTAAGACGGTATCATTGAAGTCCTTGGCTAAAGCGTTCTCACAGGTCAAGCAAGACATTGAATTACCGGTCATAGATGCCGAGACACCGCCACTATCGGTGTATAAGATAATCGCGGTAAAAGAAAGCTTGCACTATTTGGTCTTAGGTGGCAGCTTTGACAAGAAAATACGGTTTAAGAGCAAGCAAAGACAGGAGGCAATGAAAGAGTATAAAGTAACTACTCCTAATTGCCTCTGGCAGTTCCAGTATATCAGCAATAAGCTCTATCATACCAGGCTGTGGATGTTTGCTGATTTCAGCGGTGAGGCTACGCTCTTATCGGGTTTCTCGCTTGGTAACTCCAATGATGGTGTCTGCTGGGGTTCGCTCAAAGATAAGATACTTAACACTAGGCCAACCGACATACAAAAGGTCATATCTTATTTTTGGTCCAGCGAGTTCAATGAAGACCTGGCTAATACTACCTTGCAGACAAAGTTCCTGAACGAGGGCAAGATTACCAAGGCAGAAATTAAAGCTGGTGAAAAGATAACCATCAAGCAATTAGTTGATGGAATACACTAAAAAGGAGGATACAATGGGTGAAATACTGGACCAGTTAATCTCTTTTCAGGTCTTGAAAAGAGGCGATAAGGTCAAGCAAGACAAGGATGTAAACATTGTGCTGACCAAGAATGGAGCAGTGGAAATAAGAAACACACTGCTGGGAAGAGTGGTTAAGAAGTGCGATACATGCCCTGGCCTAGAAGAGATAAGCGAAGGGTTTGAATTCGCTCTGCCCAAGATACCGATTACCCTGCTCTATGAGGTAATTGACTTCTTTAAGCAGGTCTATGATAAGTATAAGACTGAGGCAATGGCTCATATCTATCTGGATAAGACCACGAAACGCTACTTTGTACATATTCCAGAGCAAGAGGTATCAAGTGCGGCTTTGGATTATAAGCGTAATAAGAACTTGGAACGGGCTAATATCCTGGTGATGGATATGCACTCACACCACACTATGAACGATTTCTTCTCCGGTACTGATGACGGCGATGAAAAAGGAGATAGATTGTTCGCGGTTGTTGGTAATATCCAGAACAATGGGTCTATCTCTATCCGTATGGGTGCGGGTAAGAACAAGATAGAGCTAGCGGTAGATGATGTGTTCGATACGCCAAAGTCCAATCCAGATTGGATGAATGTAGTCAAAGAGAAGAAGTATACCTATACTGCTGGCAATGGCAAGCAAGTAGGCTTCTGGAATAAATGGAATAAGAATGAGTCAATGGGAACGGTAAAAAGAGAGCCTATTGCTGCTGCTGGATATGAAGACTATGGCTTTGGCTATGTCGCCTTTGGGTTTGAAGACGATGCTCAATATGAGCGGTATCTGGAGCTGAGTAGCTGGCCAAGTGAGATAGTCTTTGAAAACTACTTCTATAACCAAAATATCCATGCCCAACGGCGGATAATATCTGAAATAGCAGAACTAATCAGAGGAGGTAAGATATGATAGATAAACTCAATCCGTATGACTATGTAGAAAATAGGCCGCCAAATGTAGTACTGGTCGGCTGCGGTGGGACTGGCGGGTTCATTGCTAGAGACATTGCCAGGCTAGCCAAGCAGCACAACTTCACTTTAACGCTGATAGATGGCGATAAGGTAGAAATGAAGAACTTAGTACGACAGAACTTCATCGAAGAGGATATTGGCAAGTTTAAAGCGGCGGTATTAGCTGAAAGATACAGCCAAGCGTTCGGGGCTAATATCTCGTGTATCAATAAGTATCTCACCTTGGATATGTGCCAAAGCAAAATAGGAAGAAGTAACCTCATAGTTTCAGCGGTTGATAATAATGCTACAAGAAAGATACTAGATAGCTATTGCCCGAATCTATGGCTGGATGTAGGTAATGAATTAGTAAATGGGCAGGCTTTCTTGTCCGTTGTTGATACTTGTCAGCTACTATCAATTCATCCTGAGCTTGGTGAAAAAGATGCACACCCGGATGAAGAGTCGTGTGCTGAGAGAACAGCAAGCGGCGAACAGTCATATACGGTTAATCTCACCGCGGCATTGGTAGCTATTAACTTCATCTCGGCTATCATCGTCGGCAAGAAACTGCCGTACTTCGAGGTCTGCTTCTCCAACCACAACTCGTTCAGCAAGAAAATGTTCAAGGACTACAGCGCTGAACGTGACACAGCACTGGTTAATTACCAAAAGCTCAAGGCCTTAAAGGAGAAATAAAATGGAACAAACAAAGAAATGGTACGAATACTACTGCCCGCATTGCAAGTCGATGCTGGCAGTAGAAGGGCTGTATGAATCAGGTACTACTAACTGGTATGCAAGAATATACTTGGATAGCGATGGATATATCACGCAAGGTGATGTGGACTATGGAGATTTTGATACTGAAAGATATGAGTGTGGTAATTGTAATAAAAGAGTACTCTTGGAAGAAGAAGATGCTAAGATAATACTAAAATGGTATAAACTACTGGAAAATGTAATGCAATTAAAAGACCTACCAACATATCTTGGTAGATACAACACTGAATACGAAGAGTTGCCATTTTAAGAAAGGCTGATTATGAGTTATGGAATATGTAAGCTAAAAATAACACAAAATTGTACTAAAAATATAGGCTGTAATCCTGGTAGGATACATACACATTCAGGTGAAGAATATAACCCTTTCTTTTGTCAAGCGTTGGGATTTAGAGTTAATTGTGTAAGAATAGGCTGGTTGAAAGATATAACGGTTGGAGACTATAAATGCGACTAATGATATGTAAGAACAAACTAATAACCAAGCAAAGATGTATGAGCGAATGTGACTCAGGTAAGCCACACGAATACGCGGCTCATTGCAATCATGGTAAATGCTCTCATTATACCTATCGTGGTAGAATGATATTTATAAGAGTATGGGTGGATTGTGCTGAACTTAAGCCACTCAAGGACATTGGAAGACACTTAAAGAAGGTGCTATAATGACAATAATGATATGTGAAAGATATATAAAAGGAAAGTGTGATGGTATATCAATAAGAACAAGCAGATATTGCAGTGCTGCAAGACCACATGAATATAATAGTCACTGCTGCGATGCTGGGAATTGTAGCCAAAATAAGAATGTTAATTGCGTAAAAGTATGTATCTTGCTCGATATAGCTGCACAGGCTGGGAGGTACAAATGGGAAGACAAATGAAACTATGCCCGCACGTTTTAGATAAGACGTGTGATGGTTTTTATAGTGAAGGTAATTTATGCGTTTGTGCTAGACTACATCTAGAAGGAACTGACTGCTCTGGTAATAAGTGTGCTTATTTTGACAGTGCAAAATGCTTAAATTCTGGCAATCTATTAGCTATACAAGAGAGGATAGGTAGGTATAGATGAGAATATGCAAACAATATCTCAATGGACAATGCGATAAGAACAACTTTAATAATGGTTGCTGGAGCACTCATGGTTGTGCCTCTTGCCACGAATGCTACTGTGCAAGAGGAGAAAGAAATACCACTTGTGTTATCAATGTTAAGAGTTTACTGGCAATAGAAGAACAAAAAGATAAATATAGAGGTACTATATGAGAATATGCCCGCATTACTTAAAGAAAGAATGTAATGCTCTGTTTACTTCTGGTGGTTATTGTTCCTGCGGTAAGATTCATACTGGACTACCACACTGCGAAGGAAATCAATGCACACATATAGGTAAGCGTGTCTATTGCTTGCACATAGACCATTTAGTACATATATACAGGTATATCGGTAATTATCACAGATAGAAGAGGTGTAGTAAATGATTAAGGAATTAGTGGATAACTTTATGGCTGACTTAGTATTGAGCGGATACTCTAAGTCTACGCTGCAATACTACCAGGATATGCTATATCGGATGGTTAAATACTGCAAAGATAACAATATTGCAACTATAGAAGACTTCAATGACGACCACTATACCAGATTCTTAAGGTTGGTTAAGGTACAGAAAAGCACTCTTTCCACATACCAAAATGGGGTTAAGAGCTTCTATCGCTGGATGATAAACCACGGCAAGGTATCGCATCCCTTGGTCTGGAAGAGGATTATCTATGATAAGAAGCAGCCACAGTTCTATAGCTTAACCAAGATAATGCACATACGGGAAAAGCTTACAGATATGGTCATAAGAACAGCGTTTGATGTGCTATTTGAGACCGGTATTAGGTCAACTGAGCTGTGTAATATCAAGAAACCTGATGTAAACTGGAACTCCGGGTCTATTGTGCTGCATAATACCAAGGGTAATGCCGATAGGACGGTCTTTGTCAATCAGAAGACACTGAACAATATGTTCATTGTCGCGGCTGAAAACTCAGAATACGTGTTTATGTTCGCTAAAGAGAAGCTTACCAGGCAAGTGCTGTATTACCGTATTTGGCTAGCAGGAAGAGCAATAGGTATGAAAGTATCGCCACGGGTACTACGGCATAGCTTTGCCTCAGTCTTTACCAGGGAGGTGCGAGACATCAGAACATTGCAAGTGATACTAGGCCACAAGAGCGTGGCCACTACCGAGCGTTATGCCAATGTGTTCTCTACTACGGTGGAAGACCGGCTCAAGGAATTCAATTCCATCATTGAGAAAGGCAAAAAGTATGTTTCGACCGAAGACATTTGAGCAGTTCATCGGCAACCAAGACATCAAAGAACGGTTGCAAATGTATATCCATGTCTGCAAGCAGGAGAAGAGAGCCCTCCCACACCTGGCGTTGTTTGGACCAGCAGGATGCCAACCAAAGGGACAAAATGTCCTAATGGCTACTGGTGAATGGAAAGATGTGTCCCTAGTAAGAGAAGGAGATATTGTATTATCACCACAAGAAAATGGTAATGTTATAGAAACAAATGTTATATCAACCAAATCTTATATATCAGAAATATATACAGTTAGGGTTGGTGCTAGACAAGCAATTACTCCTATTAAGAAAAAAATAAATTATGGAGAATATAGGGTAGCTAAAGAACACATTATTGTTTATAAGTGTGGCTGTTGTGGTAAATATAGCACCATGCAAGCAGGAGAATTTAAAAATATACATTGCAGAGAAAAACTAGGAGTATTTTCTCCAGCAATACCGTTTTTAACTAAAGACTATGTTTTATCACCATACCATCTTGGTATTCTACTAGGAGATGGAGGATTAAAAAAATCTGTTAATATTACAACCAAAGATAAAGAAATAATAGAAGAAATTAAAAAATTAGCAATACAATTTAATCTGAAAATCAACACATATAAACTATGTTATCACCTTTGTGGTTTAAAAAAAGAGGCAAAAGGTAATAGTTTAATAAACGAAGTAAGAAAATTAGGTCTTTTTAATACGGGTTGTGCAACTAAGTTTATACCTCAAAAATATTTAACTGGAGACATCAACCAAAGACTAGAATTATTAGCTGGCTTGATTGATACAGATGGGTATAAACTTGGTCATAAATTAAAATGTGATGATATTAGCACATATCAACTTACAACAAAATCAACACAATTAGCAAATAATATATATAGTTTATGTAAAAGCCTTGGATTTGGTGTAAATATGAGACAAAAATCAAAATCATGCTTATATAAAGGAGAAAGAAGATATGGGTTATATTGGTATATATCTATAAGCACACAAGACTTAATAATACCATTAAGAGTACATAGAAAAAAACATAAACTAAGAGATACCACATGGAAAAATATAAGGACAAAGAGTATGACAATACAGCCAGAATTAAAATCAGAAATGGTTTATGGATTTACACTAAATTCACCAAGTGGATGGTATATTACTAACGATTGGATTATCACGCATAATACTGGAAAATCCACGCTTGCTGGGATAATCACCGAAGAGTATGGAGGTAAGCACCTCAATATTACCGGTGCTTCACTGCGAACACAGGAAGAACTCTATGTAGTCTTGGATAAGATAAGAGGCTGGCAGGCTAAGAAGAGCCCAGCGTTCCTGTTTGTTGATGAAATACACGTCTTGCCGAAGTCTACGCTTCCTGAAGCGGTCTGGCTGCCGCTACTGGAAGACTTTAAGTTCATTCACAATGGCACAATAGGGCAGGACGAAGAAATAAAAGCTGGAGCAATAGATATAGTTGGTAAATTTTATGATAACTATGGCTTTTACCCTTCAGTTCCTTCAAGGCAGGAATTAAATAGAATGAAGATAGAGATGGTCTTAAAGCCATTTACAGTAATAGGAGCTACGACTAATCCTGAAGACTTGAGTAAGCCACTGCGTGATAGGTTCTCTATCCACTGCGAGATGAAAGAGTATTCAGTACAAGAAATAATGCTGATTATCAGGCAAATGTTGGCAACTATGTCCTTCAAGATAGAGGACAAGGCACTCTTGGAACTAGCGGTTAGATGCAGGTTTAACCCAAGAATAGCTAACTCCTTTGCTGAACTCTGTGTCTTCAGGGCTAAGAGCAAGAAGGAAAAAGGCTTAACTAGGAAGACAGTAAGAGAAGAAATGGCTTCACAGCACATAGATACTCTGGGGTTGAGTGATAGGGATAGGGAGATATTAAGGATACTAGCCCAGGCAGATAAGCCAATAGGAGCTAGCCGGATAGCTAATATAATGCTGATTAAGACCAAAGCATTGACTGAAATGCACGAATCCTATATGGCTAGGATAGGACTCATAGATATAGGAGTAAAAGGTCGATTCCTGACCGCTAAGGGCCTGGAACATTTGAATACATTCCACTATTGAAAGGAGGTGAATAAAATGGCATTGATTAACTTGTTTAAGAAACAACGCAATGTAAATCTAGTTGAAGATTTTAGTGGTTTTAGCATAGGAGATATTGAACTATCAAGCGAGGTATTTAACAAGATGCTCTCTTATGCGGTATGCGCTAATTCAGAGATTTCCGGGTTTGGTAAGATAAAGGAAGTTGGTGATAGGGTTATTGTAACCGAAATAAGGATTTTCCCGCAAGTATGCAATGGGGCACATACCACATTAGAGCAAGACGACTTGGTTAGGTTTATGAGTGAAATAATCGCTAATGGAGAGAAGCCTGAAGACTGGAAACTATGGTGGCACTCGCACTATGACTTCGCAGCATTTTTCTCCGGTGAAGATACAAGCACTATAGCTCAACTAACCAAAGCATCAGCTATACACCCTGATGGTTCCAAGTTATATTCTATATGTATCAACAATAAGGGGGAAATGGTGGCTAGGGTAGATGATAATGGTGTTGATAGCAAAATGGATGTGGCAATCAAGCCAGACCATAAAAGTGACGCCTACAAAGCTATCAGGAAAGAGGTAAAAAAGAAGGTTAAGCAAGAAGTAATAAAGATTGGTACATTTATCTTAAGAAAGGATGTAAACTATGGCCAAGAGAACATTGAACCAACAGCAGAGCAAGATGAACCTGTCACGCCATTCAGGCTTGGTGTCTTTGGAAGAACTTACGAAGATAAGCATTAGCCTGATAGGAGCAGGGGCAATCGGTAGTATGACCTGCTTATTCCTATCCAAAATGGGGATACAACACTGGCAGATATTCGATGAAGATGGTATTAGCGAAGAAAATATAGCTAATCAGATGTATCAAATAAGTGCTATTAAACAATTTAAGGTACACGAACTTAGTAATATGATAACTGACTTTGCAGGTGTATATGATATAAGGTCTTTTACTAAGTTTTATACCAAAGAAAAACTTGAGCCAGTAGTAATAGTAACCACTGATTCTATGGCTTCAAGGAAACGTGTATGGAAACAGTTCCTGAAGCAACCACAATGTAAGTGGCTCATAGAAGCTAGGATGGGCGGGTTGCACGGAGAAGTATATTGCGTAACCAAAAAGGACAAGAAGTTCTACGAGGAACGGTTATATGATGACAAAGATGTTCCTCCGGTAAAATGCACTGAAAAGAGCATTATTTACAACATAGCGAGTATCGTGGGTATGATAGGGGCGGCGGTAGCTAGTATTGCTAATAAGGAGAAGTTCCCTAAAGAACAGATATTCGATATGAAAAATATGGTCTATATGAAAAGGGGGTGATTAAAGTGTCACTTAGAGTAGGTTCAAGAGTAATGGCGGTATCGGATTTCGGTGGGGGTTGGGGTGATGTAAAAAAAGGAGATATAGGGGTTATAACACGCGTAGATGGCAGTATGTATGTTGCTGATTTTCCTCACCAAGAAGCGTGGCATGGTTTAGCTACTGACTTTAAGGAACTTTCTGGTAGAACTAGTAAAACCAAGAAACTAAAAGTCCCTAAAGTCCCAAAAATACCTAAGTGTAATAAGGTATTTGTATCTGCACAGGTGCATAATCAGATTGTAAAAGACGCTAAAAAACACAAAAAAAACAATATGTATTATGCCTATGAATACATTTTGGGTGCTGATAAACACAATATCATCAGAAAGATAGTACGATTAAGAGGTTCTGGTGGAGGTTGTAATATGATGGGGGCAGTAACTGCTAGTGCTATGGCAAAAGGCCTTGGCAAAGTACTAGAATCGAAATTGATAGCTATTGGTATGCTTAGAATAGGATATGAGTGTTTATCAGGTGATTATCTATATCAAGTAACAGCAATGGCTGACAATGCAATCCTATTATCGTATGATACTCAAGATGAATGTGTTGAAGGTGAAAGAGAAAGAGATGGCGAAAGTGTATACTTAGAGTATAATGTCGTACCATAACAGAAACACATCTTAAGCAGGAAGGAGGTGAGAACTATGGCAAGTATCAAAGTAAAAATAGCAGAACTTACCAAGCCGTTGGTAGTAAAATCAATCAAAAAAGGGACAACTCTTGTGGATTTCCTCGAAGCTAACAGACTTGAGTACAGCGCAGGTATCCGGGTAAACGGAGAAGTTGCTAAGAAAACTTACGCACTCTCCAATGGCGATATCATCTTTATCGTCGAAAACGTAAGCGGTGGCAGGTAAGAAGCTGGAATGGGGGAGAGGGGAGCAATCCCTTCTCCCTGCAACTTATTAACAAGGAGGAATAAATGGGGAAGGTTAAGCCGGTTTATTATGCACATAGCAAGTTAATTTATGGCAGTAAACAGGAACGTGATGAGCTTACTTATATTCGTAAGGTATTTTACCCGGTTATTTGCCCTAATAATGATATGGGAGAGCGAAGTAGTATTGAACCATACCTTACGCAAGTTCAGAAGTCGTCCTATGTAGTATGTTCAGAAGTAAACGAATACATTGGCAAGGGTGTTTACCAAGAAATATCTGAAGCATTGCGCAGAGGCATACCAGTTCTCGCTTTACGCAAAAGAAGCGGTATATTCAAGTTCCATCGTGTCCTTTATGCTATAGTGGTAGACGACCAAGATTGGAAATATAGATATGCTAAGATTTATATAAAAAAAGAATCAGAAAAAGTGGCCGTCTACTAAGGGGGGTATGAAATGGTAAAGCTTAATTACACTAGAGAAATGAAGGTGCTAAGAGCGTTTGTGAAAGAGTTTAGCCCGTTCTTCAAGGAAGAACATGTTAGTGTAATGACTTATGATGAACTGGTAGTAGAAACAAAACGAATAGCAAAGGAGATGTAAGAATGAAAACACCAAATACAAAGTATAAAACAGTAGTAATTTGTTGGCATACTGGTTGTAAGTTTAATAAACGCCAAGATACGTTTTATATTTGTTCTAAGAAACAGATACATTTAATGGGTCAAGGAGATAGTGACCATCGAGATTTGCCAATGCAGACAATTTGCGAAAATAGAGAGGAAATATAATGATGAATAAATATGAATACTTTATGTCTGAATCGAACAGCATTGAAGGAGAATACAGGCTTAATCCTGGCGATATGGAGGCATTAGACTATGCTACCACAAGAGGCATATACATTATTAGTGATATACTCAATATCCATAAGCTGTTAGGCGACTATCTTAAGAAGCCGTGGGTTGGTAAACTAAGAACCGTCAATGTACACGTTGGGCTACACGTTCCTCCAAACTGGCAAGAACTTCCTCTGCGTATAGAAGAGTATATCACAAACTATCCACAAATGGACTCTTGGACGGCTCACAATGAATTCGAGAAGCTACATCCATTCCAAGACCTTAATGGCAGGGTAGGAAGGCTTATCTGGCTCAGCAAAGCGGTAACTGAAGGATATAACTTTCAAACAGGATTTCTACAGCAATATTACTACCAAACACTGAACAAATACGAGAAAGGAGAGATACTATAAAATGATTGTCTGCCGCACTACTATCTGCCCACGCTGCGACTGCCCGGTGCTAGCAAGAATAGTTGATGAAGCTAACCACTCACAATTCTGCTACAACTGCGGGTTGGAGTATGTAAATGGGGATATTCCGGCCCCTTCCTATGGGATAATGATGATTGCTTACAAGAATGGCACGTTCGAGGCTACTCCTATCCCTAGAAGAATAAGCCGAAGAGGAAAAGAATTGTTCAGAACAAGGATACAAAGTGCAGAAATAGATAAAAGCAGGTCTTATCTTACCGAATTAAACCAAATGACATTCCAAATACACACTATACACTTCAGAAAGTAAGGCGTTTGGGTCTTCAGGTCAACCCAGACGCTTTATTTTTTTGTTTTCAACGTACTTTCCTTGCTTTTGGACTCTGCTATGCTTTTGGGATAAAGTCGGCTAAAACGTCCATTTTGGAACGTAAGAAGCGATTTTCCACAGGGATTACAGGACTTGAATGTAAGAAGATTAAAACAACATCTCTTGCCTCAGCCTTTTATTAGCTATATCAATATAGTCTTGGTTGCCTTCAATACCTAGGTAATGCCTGCCTAATTCCTTCGACCTAGCTATAGTTGTACCCGTGCCACAAAACGGGTCAAGCACTATGCCAGGGTGAAAGCCAAAGCCACAGTTGCAATCACTGTATCCTTCAAACTTCCTAAAGAAATAGCCAGTTCCATTTTCTTTCTGCTCATCGCTAATGCCAGGAGTATCCTTTGTCCTGCTACCACCAGTAGGAATAAACCCACCAATACTTACTATCTTTTTTCTAATCGTCCCACACTTATTACATATATATTCTGGACAGCCTGCTACTATTGGTTTATCTATAAGCTTTGTGCCAAACGTAGCATAGTGCTTCTCAGAAGATGGCTGAGTAGGAATATCCCAAAAATCAGACACATCACCAGGGTTCTTGCCAAGTGCGTTAAAAGCACAAAGACCTGAAGGAGCAGCATACTGCTGCCCTTGTTCTTTGGCTCTTTTCCTTTTCTCCGCTATATCATTGTTGCGTATAGGAGTAGTATGCTGTTCCCTAATACCATCTAAATCAAAGAAATAACCATCTTGCTTGGCAAAGAGGAAGAAATGCTCATATTTCCGGCTAAACCTATCAGTAGCACTCTCAGGCATTGCATTGGACTTTCCCCAAATTAAATCATTGCGTAAGAGCCAGCCGCGTTCTATGCACCCAATCGCAAACCGTGAAGGTATTAATAGAAGACACTTATCACCATACGTATCCCCAAGATTTATCCAAACAGTTCCTGTTGGCTTTAAAACCCTATGTACTTCATCCATAAAAGACCATAAATGCTCAAGATATTCTTGATATGTCTTCTCCTGCCCCCACTGCCCAGACCAACCATAATCCCTTAGAAAATAGTAAGGCGGAGAAGTAATAACCGTATCAATATAGTCGGCTGGTAATGTCTTAAGCTGTTGTAAGACATCGCCACAGAGTACAGTATTTACTATATCAACCATCATTCTTCTCCTTTTAACTTAAATCAAACGTATCAATACCTGTTCTTTTACCAGACAACCAAATAACAAGAATAATCAATGCTACGCTATAGCCAACCCAAAAATACATATAACAAAACCAAAACGCTTCAAGATACGTAATCATTTATTCTTCTCCTTTATAATAATCCCTTACTATACTAACACACAGCTTATCAATAGTTTCTAAATCTGGGCTATCCTTTATTTTGCTTCTTACAAACGCCTCATCAAGAAGCTTAAATAACCTTTCGGCTTCTTCTTTAATAGACTTTAATGTCCACTCTCCAGCTTTTATAGCCATATATAACTGACTATCTTCCCTAAATACATTGACTTCCCCTGTTGTTAATATTTCTATACCCATTTTAAGCAAACGTATAAGATGAGCGGCATTTTTAGTATCATAGCCGAACTGTTCAACCAATTCCTTGCGTTTTTCACCCATATACCCATTAAACTGGAAAGCAGTCATCTTTCTAAACTGGCTAACAGCATATCCACCATAAGTCTTATAGGCTCTTTTAGAGATAAATAAGTCTCTATTATCAATTAACCTCTGCCCTAGTTCTGTTTTTAGTATATAATGACACTCTTTAAGCCATAAGAGAGACATAACATTAGGATTGTTCTGAGCAAGTAGTTTTATATATTTCCTTATTTCGTAAACTACCATATCTATTTCTTCTACAAACTTTTCTGTTAGTTCATAGTGCTTTAATCCATACATATATTCTTGAGGTGGTATAACAATGCCTAATATATCCTTATCATCTATCTTGTTTGGTACATAAGTACCGTGAGATATAGAACCTCTATAACCTAGTAATATCGCTCCTTTACCATCAAAAGGTAACATCTTAAATAATCTATCTTTCATTGTTCTTCTCCTTATTCTCTTTTCTTACTGACTTATATTGCTCATAGAGCCTGTTGTAATTCTTCTTCTTATACTTAACTGTTTGGTCGTAATATGCCTGAAAAGCATGTTGCTTACAATACTTCTGCTTACGTGTTCCTTCTAAGGAAACACCGCAAATAACACATACTCTAGCCATATATACCCCTTAAGATAAAAAATACGCTGTTCAGCTTCTATAGTAAGAACGTGTTGGTAAAGATACTATATTGCTGAGGCACTGGCCAGCGCTAACCGAAGTGTGCTCTTTAACCTTGGCAGGTTATACTAAGTTCTTAACTATCTTAATCATAGCTACGGCAAAGACTAATGCACTAATCTCAAGCCCGTGACCGCAGCGGGAGGAAAAAAATCTACTTCTACCATATTGCTTACATCGCTCATATTGTTCATTTCATCAAAGGTCTTCATCGCAAAGTAAAAGTGCTTGTTGCCATCAGGTAAACTAAACGTATAGGTTTCTGTCTGCCCAAACGTCTTCGGTGTGCCTGTGGGTAACTGCGTAGCCAAAATAAAGTTATCATTGGTAATCGGTTTTTCAGAGTATCTAAAGTCATACCCTGTAGCTACCCCTGTAGTCGCATCGCTGTCATCATCAGCTACAGCCTCCCAGCTTAAGGTTACGCTGGTCGCATACACAACACTTGCTAACAACACGAACATTACTGCTAAACATAAAATCTTCTTCATTTCTTGCCTCCTTTTGGGTTATTTATCATTCCAAAACTTTGACTTTCTTAAATATTGCTCTTGCCTTTTACTATCCCAGCACTCCATTCTTGATAAGTTAGAAAGCCTGTCGGCAAACTTAATTAAAATACCTTCTTTTGTCTTTAAGCGTGGGAAATAATATCCCTTACTATCTTTTGTGCCTTCATGAGTAACTTCATAGACTAATTGGGCTACTTCTAAATTAAACTCGGTTTCTAATTCCTGCAAAGTAGTGCTGGTATCTTCAAGGGTATCATGTAGCAATCCCGCACACAAAATATCAATATCAGTCGTAACCTCTTTTAATATCTTATAAACTTGATATAAATGTGCCTTGTAATAATCTATTCCGTAATCATCTACTTGTCCGCTATGCCTTACTATGGCAAACTCTTTTGCTTTGTCTATTAAGTTCATCCCCCCTCCCTCTCCTTCAAATAGTCTATGATTTCATTCAGCGTATTACGCAGGCAGTTTATTTGATTTTCAATAGGCATATCCCTAATCTTCATCTTCTCCGGCAACTTCCCCTTCTGCGGTTCGGGGGAAGGGAGGATGGCAGTAGAAATATCAGTTAGTGTTTTAGAAACTTCTTCTGCATTAGTTCCATCATAATTCGCTGGCAATAATGGGTGTATAATTCTTGCCACCAACTCCAAATCCTTCTCGGTCATTTTGTCCTCGCTTTCAAAGAGTTCGTGGTTCTGGTATTTGTAAATGGAATATTATCCGTTACTTTTGTTCCGTCATATATACACACAAACCAATCTGGAATATATGGGTCAGTAGAAGGTAATCCGTTTATATAATCTCCTTGTGCAGATGAGAATTTCTTCTTCATTGTCCTTCCACATTTTGGACATTTCATCCCTTCACCCCCAATATCTCCCGAATCTCGGCAAGGAATTTATTAACCGTACAATTCTTACATTGTCCACACGCCTCTCCTATCCAGCCTATAATTTCGCAATCTCCATCTTTCGGCAACTCCGCCAAAACTGCGCATAGGATGGAGTCGGCTTGTAGCATAGAATTGGCTGTTTTAGTTTCTTTGTCTGGTTCAAAATAGTTTCTCGATGGTGAATAAATAATTTTTGCTATCCGTTCTCTCAACATCGTAACCTCCTTTATTTTCCCTCCAATAAATATGTGCGGATTGCGGTGGCTATTTTAGAAGCCATACTCTTCTCTGCCATATTATAATGTTTTCCTGTCCAATATTCTCTTGCTACTTCTTCTGGGCAGTTTGTCATTTCTTTAAAAATAATTATTCCCAGCCCCTCACACTTCTTTACCATCGCTTGGTATAATTCCCTTTGTTTGTCCAGCCCTTTCTCTGCTACGGTTAAATTACACCATACACAATTACCATCAATCACATCTTCCTTAACGTGTTCACATTGGTATTCACCATCAATCTTTTCAGGCCACCTGAATTGACCTTTGAGATACGCCAGCTTGCAGAGGTGGAGGCAGTCGTTGAAACCATCTATTTCTGCTATGTAAAGAGGTGTCACTTTGTCTAATTGTTCCGGTGTCTTACTAAAATCACCCTTCGCCTCCGGCCACCCCTTAACCGCTAAGTATGCGGTGGCAAGGTCAAGGAGAGTTTGTATGTGTTTACTGGTGTCATCACTACCTTGCCATTTAGGTTTTAGAAATACTACT
>Ga0265297_10000843_pt1 | contig 82341 bp, 82 predicted proteins | sample Munlanlwell13791_FD_192502 | JGI IMG/M metagenome (GOLD analysis project Ga0265297, IMG submission 192502) | Leachate microbial communities from a municipal landfill in Southern Ontario, Canada - Leachate well 137-91 | ecosystem: Engineered > Solid waste > Landfill > Unclassified | place...
TAAAAGGTTCTATATTAGGATTAATTTTAACATTGTCGGCGGTAATAATTTTAAAAACTATAAACCCTGCTATTGTTGATGTCAACACATCTCCCCTGTCCATGACAGATGGAGTTTATTACACAAATGGACCAGAATTTAAATCGGCACCAACATCAGAAACGAACACTGCAAACATTGCTTCGGGATATGAAACTTTAACTTATAATTGTTCTAATGGACCAGTTCTTTTAATTTGGAAATATCCAAAAGTAAATTTTCAAGGAAGCGATGAAAATTATAGCGGAGTAAAAGTTGTAAGAAAAAAGTGTGGAGAATCTGAACCTTTGTCTGATGCAAAAAGTTTTAAGTGGTCATTTGAAGTTCCTGGAATTTATTATTGTATGGGAAGCTGTACAAATAATGTATGTGACGGATATATGTCTGAACCCACAACATCAAGCGGTACAATATCCGCTCCATTTAAAAATAATTTAAAATCAATAAGGATTATTAACGATATACCTAATGATTTGCATTATGGAGTTGTTTTTCACGACAAAGAAGACTCGGCTGTTGTCAGTAGTTGTAGCCAAATTTTTTATTCTATAGATAAACAAAGAGAAATTGAATGTTTTAACAATCCTTCTGTTTCGGCCTCATCTACTGTCTTTTTTTGGAATGATCAGGAATATAAATCTTCTGGACAAGGAATAAATTTTTATAGCGAGCCTTTTGGTTGGGGAACGGGCGCTAGAGCTGGAGAGTCCTTTCTTTCTGCTGATACCATAAAAGATCGCTGGACGGGACAAGCAAGTAATCTATCTTTTAATTATTATGGTATTACAAGACCTACTGAATATAAGAATATTTATAAAAGTTTTCAGTCACGTCCCGGTTCTATAAAAGTTAATGGTAATTATCTTTTAGTTTTGTGGAAACAATCTTTTTGCCAAATATTTTTTAAAAATATTTTTAATTTAAAAAGTACCGAAATTTCAAACGTTAGTGGAAGTATTAATAAAATAGATGTAATACCAATAAAATAATGACTATAAAAAAAGATTTTATTTTTAAAATTTTTACTGTGCTATTTTGTGGATTTTTATTTATTCTCCCAATTTCTATTTTTGCTTTGGAAATAGAATACCCCAAAACAGTATCGGGATATACTCTTACTAATACTCCTGATTTATCTCAATATTTAAAATATGTTTTTGAATTTGGGCTATCAATCGGATTAGCTGTTGCAGTTTTAACTTTAACTATTTCTGGTATTTTATATTTTATTGCTCCAATATCTCCAAGTTCTTTAGAAATAGCAAAAGATAGAATTTCTGGTGCAATTTCTGGTTTATTAATTTTACTTTTAACATATTTAATTATTACTACCATAAACCCATATTTATCTATTTTTAAAATGGGTGAATTAGAAAAAGTTGAATTTCAGATAAGTGAAGATGGTGTGTATGGTATGAATTTTTATAATTCAGGCGATTGTTCAAATGTAAAAAAAACAAGCGCATTAAGTATTTTTGATTTAGGAGACCTAAAAAACAAAATAAATTCTGTAAAAATTTCGCAAAATGCTATTAGTAAGATTTATTATATCGGGATTTTATATGATAACGTTGGATATTGGGGTAAGTGCCAATATATTAATCCAAATGAAGGTTGCCAAGAAGTAAAAATTTCTACGGCTTCAGCTTCCATCTATGAATATGACTTTTATCCAAGTAGCTCTGGGTTTGTTTCTTTTTATCGTAAATCTTTTAATAGTGTTTTTGGTAAAAAAGATGATAATGAAAGTGGAGGATATTTAAAAATACCAAACTCTCAAATTGGAAAAATTTATTTTAAAAAACTTGACGAATTAAATTTTACAGGAAATGGGATTGATTGCACCGTTCCAGAAAACGAACAAGACTGTATAAAATGGGATAATTATGGAAAGTGTATAGAGCGTGAATGTCCTAAACTAGACAAAGAGAATATTACTTCTATAAAAATAAAAGGAGATTATATTGTTTTATTAGTTTATATAGGACCGGATGACGATACTAGGAATTTTACTTATTCTTTTTGTCAAGCATTTCCAACAAAAGATGATGCAAATAAAGAGGGACCTCAGCAGATTAAATGGGACTCTATTCGTGCTTCGGGGTACGATCCAAATTATGTATTAATCATACCTGTTAAAAATAAATAATTGTTGTTAATCTAAATAAAAAACGGCTCACCACCGTTTTTTATAATATTATTTTGATCTTATGATTATGTGTCTATTTAATCCATCACCACAACTCTCTGTCACAACATCTTGTCTTTGAGATAACTCTGTATGAATTATTCTTCTTTCATATGGCGACATTGGTATAAGAACCTTGTCCTGTTTTGTTAAAACAACTTCGTCAGCTAAATTTTTAGCCATTTCTTTTAAATATTCTACTTTTTTATTTTTATAATCATTTATATCTAAATTCAAATAAAAAGACTTCTGCAATTTTTTATTTAAGATTATTTTTAAAAGTCTTTGAGTTTCAAAAAGTGTTTGACCTCTTTCTCCTATTAATATTTGTGGTTCGCTTAACTTTATATTTAAATTAATCGAATCTCTCAATTCGGGATTATTTTTATTATCTGATTCAGAAAGAATAATATCTATACTAATAAAATTTATCGTAGCTTTATTTAAGAAAGTTGAAACGATTTCTTTAATTTTTTGTATATCGTTTTGGTCTAACATTTATTTTTATATTTAACTATTCTTTATTTTTTTTAAAATGAAATACTGTTGTATTGTAGAAAAAATTCCTCCAACTATCCAGTACAGTCCAAGCGCAGAAGGTAAATTTAAAAGTACTATTATTGTAAATATTGGTAAAAAATAAGTTGTCTGAAATTGCATTATTTTCGCAAAATCCGCATTTCTATCAATGCCCGATGTTTTTTGTTTGGGCATCATCATTTTTGTTTGAAAATATTGAGAAGCTCCAGCTATTATGGCAAAAAACATGTTTGGTTTTGACAAATCAACTATATTAAAAAAAAGAAAATTTATGTTTCCAGGATTTGTAACAAAACTGTATAAATTAACAAGCTCACTAGATTTTAAACCATTTTGAAAAACAGAATAAAGCGCTATTAAAATGGGTAATTGTATTAAAAGTAAAAGTACTCCTCCAAATGGATTTATTTTTTGAATTTTATAAATTTCTAAAACTTCTTTTGCTTGTTTTTCTTTATCGTTTTTATATTTATCTTGTATTTCTTTAATTTTAGGTTGTAAATCTTGAAGATCTTTTTGAGACTTAACGGCTTTAATAGAAAGAGGGATAAGTATTGTTTTTATAATTAGTGTTAAAGAAATAATAGCTACCCCAAAATCATGTCCTGGAATATAGTTGTATAAGAATATAAGAGAGTTAAATAAGGGTTGATATAATATAACGTTAAAAAAATTCATAAAATGTTTTATATTTAAAATCCTATTTTACTTAATAGCGTGTTAACCTCTTCTTTAATTTCTATAAAATTTTTATCTCTTATTGCAGGAAGTGCAATAAAAACAATATCTAAGCCATTTTCGTTATTTTTGAAAATTTTAACTGTTTCAGATATTCTGCGCCTAATTTTATTTCTAACAATTGCTTTTGAAGATACTTTTTTATTTATAATAAAAGCAAAGCGATTATTCCCAAGATTATTTTTTATAAACTTTAAAATTAATAAAACACCACTAATGTTTTTTCCTTTTTTAAAGATATAATCAAAATCTTTTTTTTTACTTATTCTGTTATTTTTAATAACCATTTATATAAATACTCATAGACTATTATTATCAACTTCTTATACTGTATTTATATCTTTTTTACTACAGGTTAATATTTTTTATAGAGCTATTTTTGTTCTTCCTTTTCTTCTTCTGTTTTGCATAACTTTTTTTCCTGTTGCAGTCTTTTTTCTTTTTAAAAAACCATGAGTTCTCGCTCTTTTTTTCTTTTTTGGTTTATATGTAAAACTCATATTAGTATTGTTTTTATTTTTTTGATTTATATAATTATAATATAGTTAGTATAATTCAAAAAACAACTTCAGTCAACTTAAAATATTAATTAAAAGCTTTTACTACATTGTGCGTCTATGTTAAAATATACACACATGTTATTAACATGTTAATAACATGTGTGTATATTTTACTTTTGTTTGACATTTAACAAATAAAAGTGAAAAATAGAATATTAAAAGAAATAATTTATTATGATTATGAATAACGCAGAGCTTTGGCAATCAGTATTAGCACAAATGCAATTTCATATTTCCAAAGCAAATTTTGCTACATGGTTCCAAAACACAGAAATTTTATCTAAAGAAAACGAAAAGATAATAATATCTGTTCCAAACGCTTTCTCCAAAGAGTGGTTAAGCAATAAATATAATAAGTTAATTTTAAAAATTTTACATAATATTGATGATTCTATAAAAGATCTCGAATTTATAATAAAACCACAACCTACAAAAAATTCTAACACAAAATCCGAACCAAACTCTGTAAAAATAGATGATTCCCAATTGAAATTTGAAGAATTTAAAATAAATAAAGATACAAATCTCAATCCTAGGTACACTTTTGATAATTTTGTAGTAGGCTCTTTTAATGAATTAGCACACGCTGCGGCACTTGCTGTTGCAGACAATCCTGGGCTTAATTACAACCCTCTTTTTATATATGGAGGAACGGGACTTGGAAAAACTCATTTAATAGAAGCTATTGGAAATAAAATTGCTAATGGAGATCTAAAGAAGAAAAAAGTAAGATATATCTCTTCTGAAAAACTCGTTGCAGGAATTGTTTCTGCAATTAGAAATAATAGTATGGAGGTTTTTAAGGCAAGTTTAGCTCCAATAGATGTTTTAATTTTAGATGATATTCAGTTTATATCGGGCAAAACTAAAAGCCAAGAAGAATTTTTTCATGTTTTTAATTCATTATATGAAAAAAATAAACAAATTATTCTTTCTTCTGATAGGCCTCCAAATGCTATACCAGAGCTCGAAGATAGATTAAGATCGAGGTTCGAAGGAGGAATGATCGCTGACGTAAGCCTTCCAGATTATGAAACGAGATTGGTTATTTTAAAAACAAAACTTCAAGAAAAAGAAGGGGATCTTCCAGAAGAAATTTTAGAATATATTGCTATTAATGTAAAAAAGAACATTCGTGAATTAGAAGGTGCACTAAATAAAGTATTAGTTTGCCAAAAATTAAACCAACCCCTAGGAATGGAATCTATCAAAAAAATATTGAATGGTTTTATTTTTTCTCCTTTTGATGTGGCAAACTATAAAAAAATAATAGAAACTGTTGCAAAATTTTATAATTTAGAAGAAAAAAACTTATTTGATCCAACTAGAAAAAAAGAAATTGTAAAACCAAGACAAATCGCAATGTATTTATTAAGAAAAGAATTAAAATATTCTTTTCCAGCTATTGCTAGAAAGTTTGGAGGGAAAGATCACACCACTGCAATTTATGCATATAAAAAAATTCTACAAGAAAATGAAGAAAATAATAAATTAACTGAAGAATTAAATTTAATAAAACAGAGGATATATAGTGGATAACCAATAAAATAAAGCGTGTTTAAATGTAGTATAAAATTAATATAAGTTTTATACTACAAAATTTATACTTTTATTTATTAATTTTTTCCACATTTTCTTCACAAAAAAAATAAGAATGAATCTAAAACTTTTAATACTATTTTGATAATCAAATAATAAAAAAAATGATTACTAATAACAATAAATTAATATATAAATATATTATTTAATTAATAAGAATATGAAAATAGAAGTCTTAAAAGATAATTTAAAAAATAGTTTAGGAATTGTAGAAAAAATTGTTGGAAAAAACCTAACATTACCCATTTTAGATAACGTTTTAATTTCCACAGAAGATAATTTTTTAAGTCTAAATTCTACAAACCTAGAAACTGCTATTAATGTTTGGATTTTAGCTAAAATTATTAAAAAAGGAAAAGTTGTTGTTCCTGCAAAATTTTTATCTTCTTTCATATCTTCCCTTCCCAATGAGAAAATTTTATTAGAAGAAAAAAATAGAGGACTCTATATTGAATGTAAAAACTATAAAAACAATATTCAAGGATTCAATCCAGAAGAGTTTCCTATAATACCAGAGTTCAAAGATGTTGAATATTTAGAGATTGATAATAAAAAACTTTGTCAGGCTTTGTCTCAAGTTATTGATATAGCTTCTTTGTCCCAATCAAGACCAGAAATATCGGGTATTTATTTTTCATTTTTTAAAAATTCTGTTAAAATTGTCTCAACAGATAGTTTTAGATTAGCAGAAAAAAACATTTTATTAGACTCTCCAATTACAAAAGAAATATCTTTTATTTTGCCTCAAAAACCCGCTAAAGAAATAGCAAATATTTTAGAAGATAAAAATGGAAATACTAAAATATATATACTTCCAAATCAAGTAATGTTTGAGTCCCCAATGAAAGAGTTCTCTCATCCTCAGGTTCAAATAATATCTAGATTAATAGAAGGAGAATATCCTAATTATCAAGAGATTATTCCTAACAAATTTAAAACAAAGATTTTAATAAAAAGAGATGAATTTTTAGATCAAATAAAAACGGCATCACTTTTTTCTGGAAAATTAAATGAGATAAAATTAAAGGTTGAAAGCAGTAAGAAAGAAATTCAAATATTCGCTCAAGATCCAGATATTGGACAAAGCCAATCTAGTGTTTCAGCAAAAATAGAAGGAGAACCAATGGAAATATCTTTTAACCACAAGTTTTTGACAGATGGATTATTAAGAATAAAAAGTTCAGAAGTTTCTTTTGAAATTAGTAAAGAAGAAGGCGCTTGTGTTTTAAAACCAATTGGAGAAACTAGCTATACTTATGTTGTTATGCCAATTAGATCTAACTAATTTTTATTAGTATCTTCCTGTTTTTATAAGCCAATTATTAATACCAATTTGCCATAATGGGTATTGAGGATCATTAATGGGGTTAGTTGGTTGTGGCCCCTGAGGATTATTCTTATCTATATAATATAAAATGGTATTAGTATCTTCTTGTGGTAATTGCCCTAACAAAACACCACTTCTATTTGTGATTAAATCTGGTGCACTAAAATTTTCTATAGAATGAGAAGATACTATTTTGGTTATAATTTTATTCCACATAGGGGCCGCAATCCCTACACCAATGTCTTTTGTTGGAGAATTGTCGTTATTACCAGTCCAAACTCCCACAACGGCAAATGGTGTATACCCCATGGTCCAACCGTCTCTTAGGCTAGAAGTAGTTCCTGTCTTAACAGCGACCTGATAACCCGGCACGTTTAATGGTGAATTTAATCCAAAAACAGGAGCTCTTGCATTATTATCAGATAAGATATCATTAATTTGTCTTGCTATTTGTGTATCTAAAACTTTAGACGAAGATCTTTTATTTTCTTCTATAATATTTCCTTCTGCATCAGTAATTTTTAAAATGCTAACAGGTCTAGTATAATTTCCTTCTGTTGCAAAAACTCCATAAGCAGATGTTAATTCTAATAAGTTTATATCTCCTCCTCCCAAAACCAAAGCTAATCCATAATTCTCAGTATCAGTAAGAGTTGATATTCCAAAATTTCTTGCAGTTTCTAAGCTATCTGGAACCCCAGCCAAATAAAGTGTTTTTACAGCAGGGATATTTAAAGAGCAAGCTAAAGCAGTTTTCATTGTTACGGGACCTCTTTCTGAACCATCATAATTTTGGGGGTTATAGCAAAGATATCCTACATCATCACCATTTGGATTGCAACTTGGGTTAAATTCTGTTTTAACGTCCCATAATACAGTATTTGGGGTGTATCCCTTTTTAAAGGCAGTTGCATACACAAATGGTTTAAAGGCCGATCCTGGCTGTCTTTGACCCATTGTGGCGACATCATATTTGGGATTGAACAAAGCACTTCCTGTCTCGGGATATGGATCGGCAAAATAATCTTTTGAACCCATTAAAGATAAAATTTCTCCAGTTTTTGGATCTAAAACAACAACAGCAGCATTATTAGCTCCTTTGGCTTTATTAGCTTCGTCTGCATCTTTAACAACTTTTTCTGCATATTGTTGAAGGTCGTAATCTAAAGTTGTATAAACTCTTAAACCTTTTTCTTTCAAATAGTCTTCTCCATATTTATCGTCTAAATATTTTCTAACATACATTACAAGATCAGGAGCCTTTATTGAAATTTTTGATTTTGCAAAATTTAAAATTTCATTTTTTGCAGTTTGTAGTTCTTCTTCTGTAATATATCCAAGCTTTTGCATTCTTTCTAAAACAAGATTTTTTCTTGATAACAATTCTTCTTTATGATATCCATATGGAGAGTAATAACTTGTTGAAGGTAATATGGCGGTAAGCAGAGCAGCTTCTGCAATAGTTAAATCAGATGCTGGTTTATTAAAATATGTTTGAGCGGCTGCTTCTGCTCCATAAGCGTTTTCCCCAAAAGGAACTTGATTGAGATACCAATCAAAGATTTGATCTTTTGAATATTTTGCTTCTAATTCTATACTCAAAATAATTTCTTTAACTTTTCTAGAAATACTTTTTTGTTTTGTTAGGTAAACAGAACGAATTAATTGTTGCGTAATTGTTGACCCTCCTTGGCTTTTCGATTGGGATTGAATATCTATTAAAATAGCTTTTATTGTTCTTAAAATATCAACTCCGCTATGTTGATAAAACCTAGAATCTTCTGATGCTAAAATAGCATTCTTTAAATTATCAGAAATTTTATCAAAAGGAACAATTTCTCTCTTTTCTTCTCCAAAAATGTCATATAAAAGAACCTTTCCAGTTCTGTCATAAATTTTTGTTGATTGTATAAATGGAGTTTCAGTAAATTTTTCTGGTTTGGGTAAATCCCAAACATAATAAATAATCAATAATAAAACTACAGCACAAGCTCCTAAAAATATATAAAGTAAATATTTTAAATAAATTAGGATATTTTTCTTTTTAATTTTTTTTATAAAATCTTTTATAAAATTTTTTAACATTAGACTTCAATTCAATTATATTTTACTAATTATAATTATAAATAGGTATAAAAATCAAGGAATAAACAAAAACTGCGGTAGTCGCAGTTTTTGTTTATTTAACTTGCCTCCTTATTCATCTTCTGTCTCAATATCATCATTGAGATCATCGTCCTCTTCATCATTTTCCTCTTCTGTATCATTCCAGTCTGTATTATCGTCATCAAAATCATCGTCACTATTTATTAATCTAGTTAAAAATTCCTCTTCCATTTTTTTTAATTTATTTTTTTGGAATAAACTCAATTTTTCATGGGTTTATTTTAAAAAATAAATTTAATTTTTTGACTATTAAAGTCTTAATTAATATTCCGTTGTTCTAATTATATTTTTTAAAAAAATATTGTCAAGAAGCATTTTTCCACAAGTGACTACTAGCGATTTTTAAAAATAAACCTAATATTAATAATTTTTATAAGCGGCACAAATTGCCACCCCCAAGGCATCAAAAGAGTCATCTTTTTTTCTGTTTTTTATTTTTAAATCAAATTCATCTAAATTTAATATTTTTTTTATCATCTCTATAACTTGTTTTTTCCCCGCTCTGCCATATCCCGATACGGTCATTTTAATTTGAAGAGGCGTAAACTCTAAAACAGGAATTTTCTTTTCTGCGGCAGCCAATAAAATAACACCTTTTGATTGACTTACTGGCATAATAGTTTTTAAATTTTTAAAAAAGTATAAACTCTCAATAGACATTAAATCTGGTTTATATTTTATAATTAATTTTGAAACTTCTTTATATATTTTTTTTAATCTTTCTCCTGTTGATAACGATTGTTCGGTTGTTATACACCCAAAATCTATAACCTTTAGGCAATTTTTTTGTTTTTCTAAAATAGAATATCCCATAATAGCAGAGCCAGGATCTACTCCCAAAATTATCATAGGATTTTAAATTTAATCTTTAAGATTAGAATAAACTTCGTTAACGGCATCGTTATCTTCTAGTGCTTCAAAAAGTCTTTGTGCCTGCTCTTTTTCTTTCTCGGAAATTTCTATTTCTTCTTTAGCAACCTGTGCTAACGATGCAGATTCAATTTTTAATTGCTTGTTTTCTAAAGCTTTTTTAACAACTTCTAGTTCTTCGGGTTTTGTGCGAATTTCTAAAGAATCTTCAAACCAACGAATATCATCGGCACCACATTCAATCGCCACCATTTCTAATTCGTCTTTTACTTTATCTTCGTTAGAAATTATAATAATTCCCTTTTTTTCAAACATCCATCTTACAGTTCCTTCGCCACCCATTTTCCCATTATTTTGATTTAAAATAACCTTTATCTCTGTTAACGTTCTGTTTTTATTATCCGTAATGCCATCAATAATAAGAGCAATTCCTCCTGGGCCAAATCCCTCAACAGAGACTTCTTCTAGAGTTTCTCCAGCTAATTCTCCAGTTCCTCTCTTTACAGCCCTTTCGATGTTTTCTTTAGGCATATTCATATTCTTAGCTTGTTCTATCACAGCCTTGAGTTTTGAGTTTTTTTCTGGATCTCCAGAACCTCCGCCATCTTTGACGGCGATTGTAATCAATCTTCCATATTTAGAATAAATTTTTCCTTTTTTAGCAGCATTTGCCATTTTAGTGGCCATAACTGTTTTTGCATGACTATGTCCTGACATTAGTTTTATTTAATTTAAATTTAATAAATAATAGTATAACAGCCGAAACAATTGCAATAATAATAGCTGTTAAAAACAAAAACCAAGGGTTGTTTGTTTTTAAAACATCTTTTTTAATTGATGCTGTTAAATCTTCTGCTACTATATTGTTAACAGATTTTTCTTTTTTTGACAAGGTTTTTGAATCGCTTTGGTTTAAAATCATATTTTTAAAACCGGGAGTGGGGCTATTTGTCCATTGCCAGTCATCAGAAATTTTTGCAAAAGAAATTCCTTTTGAAGATTTTCCAAATTCAACAGAATCTACAATATCTCCATTTGGATTTTGTAAAATAATTCCATCGCCATCATTGTTTAGGGTGATTTTTGTTTCTGGTCTCATAAAAACCAAAAATCCAAAACCCGAAATTTTTTTGTCAGAAACTATAAAAGTTTTTGAAGTACCAGCAGTATCTTTTATTTTCCATCCATATAAATCAATTTCAAAACTATTTGAATTATAAATTTCAATCCATTCGCCAGTCTCGTCAGAGCCTTCGGCAGACGACATAATTTCGTTTATAAAAATTCCAGTGGGATAATTTTTTGTTTCTGCTTTTACTGTCTCTGATTTCCCCACCGAAAATTCTGCAGAATTTTCGGTGGGTTTTTCTTCTACAATTTTTGTTTCACAATTTACACAAGCAAATCCTTGTTCTTTAATTTTCTGCAAAGTTTTTTCTCCAATTCCTTTTGCATTTAACAATCCATCTACAGAAGAAAAAGGTCTTGCATCAATTATTGCTTGTGCTTTTACTTCACCAATTCCTGTTAAAGTTTTTAATTCTTCCAGCGAAGCAGAATTTATATTTACTTTTTCTGTACCAAAAACAGAAATTGCTAAAAATAAAAAACAAAAAATAAAAAATATTCTTTTCATATTTTTTATAAAATAGAGTTTAAAGTAGTTGTCTTTTTAGGTGGAGAATATCCAAATGTTCGTATGCTAGTCTTGTGGCAATTCTGCCTTTTGGGGTGCGTTCAATAAATCCGCATTGCATTAAATATGGCTCATAAATATCCAAAATTGTATCTTCTTCTTCCATTGCTGCCGCTGCTATAGATTGCAATCCTACAGGTCCACCATTAAATTTTTCAATCAATGCCATTAAAATTTTTCTATCTCCTGGTTCCAAACCCATTTTATCAATTTCTAAAAAATTCAAAGATTTTTCTGCAATTTGTTTTGTAATAACTTTTGCATCTTCAACTTCTGCAAAGTCTCTCACTCTTCTTAAAAGTTTATTTGCAATTCTTGGAGTAAAGCGAGATCTCTCTGCAATAATTTGCAATGCTTCTGGTTCTGCTTTTACGCCCAAAATATTAGCAGATCTTTCTATAATTTTGCCAATATCTTTGTTGCTATAAAAGTTTAATTGAAAGGTGGCACCAAATCTGTTTCGTAAAGGAGCAGACAAAAGTCCTGGGCGAGTGGTGGCACCAATAATCGTAAATTTTGGAAGTTTTAATTCCATTGTGCGAGCCATAGGCCCCTTACCCAAAATTAAATTTAATTTATAGTCCTCCATTGCAGGATATAAATATTCTTCTATTGTATTTGAAATTCTATGAATCTCATCCAAGAATAAAACATCGCCTTCGTTGAGATTTGTTAAAATTGCGGCCAAATCTCCTGCTCTTTCAATGGCAGGACCAGAAGTAATACGAATGTCTTTTCCCATTTCAGAAGCAACAAGTTGAGCAAGAGTTGTTTTACCCAATCCAGAATTTCCATAAAGCAATAAATGGTCAGGAGTTTGATTTCTTTTTTTTGCAGCAGTAATAATTATTTTAATATTTTCCTTAATTTTTTCTTGACCAACATAATCAGACCAATTTTTTGGTCTTAATGCAAAATCTAATGTCTCTTCCTCTTTGACGTCTTTTTCTAAAGAAACTCTTGACATAAATAATTCAAGGTGATATAATACAAGTTATTAACTTAAATAATATCTTTAAACGTATTAGTTGTAAAAGCGGCTCTAGAGTTGGATGTACTTATTTGGATTTGTTTTAGTTTCTGGATAATCTTGCTCCGGCTCGATTATTCCTCAAACAAATCTTTGTTTATGTCCCAGACATAAAACTACATCCAACTCTAGAGCCGCTTTTCACTTAAATAACAGGAATTGTTTTAATAGGAGCTGGTTTTTCTTCATCCATTTCTACGACTCTCTTAACTTCTTCCATCGTTGTTTGTCCAAAAACAACATCAAGCAATCCGGATTGGTACATTGTTACCATCCCTTTTTTTATTGCCAAATCTCTAATTGATGAAACCGGCGGATTGGTTAAAATAAATTTTTCAATTTCAGAATCAACCAAAAATGCTTCAAATAATCCATTTCTTCCCTTATATCCTGTAAAATTACAAGCATCACATCCTCCTTCTTTTATTTTTGGAATTTCAATTTTATCTAAATCTTTAGGAATTTTTACTTTTGCAGGTAAAGACTTAAATCCTCTTTTAATTTCAGACAATTCTTCTTCTGTAGGTTTTGTTAAAGTGGAGCATTTTTTACAAACTTTTCTTACCAATCTTTGAGCAACTGCCATCTTAAGAGCAGGAGCAATCGAAGAGGCATCAGTTCCTAAATCTACGAGTCTTGGGATTGTTCCGGCCGCATCGTTAGTATGTAAAGTTGAAAGAACCAAATGCCCCGTTAATGCTGCTTGTAATCCAATGCTTGCAGTTTCTAAATCTCTTATTTCACCAACTAAAATAACATCAGGATCTTGCCTTACAATTGATTTTAATCCATCGGCAAAAGTATATCCCTTTTCTGGGGCTACTTGTGTTTGAGAAATTCCTTTTAAGTGGTATTCAATAGGATCTTCAATTGTAATAATTTTAATTTCTGGGCTTTGTATTTTTTTTAAAAAAGCATAAAGAGTCGTTGTTTTTCCAGACCCCGTTGGTCCGGTAACAATTATCATGCCATTTGGCTTTTCAATTTCTTTTTTAAAAGTTTCATGCAAATCTTCTCTTAATCCTAACTCATCTAAACTGATTAAGTTTTTTGGATTTAAAATTCTCATAACAACAGATTCTCCATATTCAGACGGTAAACTAGAAGTTCTTATTTCTATTAACAGGTCATCAATATTTATTGAAAATCTGCCATCTTGAGGTTTATCTACAATATTAAGTTTAAGTTTTGAAAGAAGTTTTAATCTTGAAAGCAAACGTTGGTAAATATTTTTGTCAAAAAAAACAACATCTTGCAGGATGCCGTCTAATCTTATTCGAAGTCTACCGTCTTCTTCTTGTGGCTCTAAGTGTATATCAGAAGAGTCTAAAGTTATTGCTCCAAAAAGAATAACATCTAAAAGTTCAGTGACACTTTCGGGAAGATATTTTTCAACTTTATTTTTAAAATCCCCGATGTTTTTAACATCTTTTTTTATTTCTTCTGTTATCTTTGGGGAAATTGTCACAGAGCCTAATAATTTCTCCATATTGCTTTATTTAAATATTTTTTTTGTTTGTTTTAGCTCTCCACCATTATTCATTAGATACCCAGCAGTTTGGAAAATATCTGCCGTCACATTAAAATTTTTGAAATTATCAGTATATATTATTAAACCAGACAAAAGACAATTAGCAGTTTCTTTATTTATATTATCATTATTAATGTTTTTTATTAAGTCTAGAGTTATTTCTGTAAGAGATTTAGTGTCTGTTAAATTAATTTTACCAAAATTTTTATTATTTTGAACATTATCGATATTCAAAATATTAGAATCTAATAAAAATCCAAAAGAATTTAATTTATTTTCAAGTTGGTCTCTAAAATCTTTTATTCCTAAAGTGATAATAAGATCTGGTTTATCTTCTGAAAAATAAAAAGAAATGTCTTTTTTTTTAATAACTCCTTTTTCTATTGCAAGATGAATTTTTAAAGAGTCGTCATTTTTTTCATAATAAATCTGAGAAACATCGGCTATTTTGTTAGGAATCGAAATTACAAAATTTTTAGGATAAGATACAAAATCCAAAGATGGTATCAAGAAATCTAAATTTTCTGGAAAATTTTCTATAATTATATTTACATTTTTGCCTAATTCTTTTAAAGTATAAAAAAGAGAGAGGGCAGAAGTAATCGCCTCTGGATTTAAAGTTTCCTCTGGAATAAGATAAATATTATTAGCTTCGCTAATGATTTGTTTTGCTAAAAGTGTGTCCATAAAATTAAAAGGTTAATATACACTATTAAATTTTAAAAAATAAATCAAGTGGATAAAGAACATATAACGACTAATCATATTCAAACTCAAAATTTAGGAGAAAGATTTGCAAAAGAAATAGTTAAAAATGGATTACAAAAAACATCTGTAGTATTAGGATTGCAAGGAAATTTAGGTGGAGGCAAAACAACTTTTTTGCAAGGATTTGCGAAGGGATTAGGGGTTAATGAAAAAATATTATCTCCAACATTTGTAATTCAAAAAAGATTTGAAATAAATAACGTTTTTAAAAATTTTTACCATATTGATTGTTATAGAATAAACAAACCAGAAGAGATTTTAGATTTAAATTTTAAAAAAATAATTTTAAATCCAAAAAATATTATAGCAATTGAATGGTCAGAAAAAATAATAAAGTTTTTACCTCAAAATACAATTTTTATTGATTTTAAATTAATTGATAAAGACCAAAGAAAAATAACTTTAAAAGATTCTTAAATATAGTATAATAAAAAATGAAAAAGAAATTGATAGTTTTAGACTCAAATGCGCTATTGCATAGAGCCTTTCATGCATTGCCACCTTTAAAAAACAAATTAGGACAGGAGACAGGAGCTGTTTATGGATATTTGTTAACTATGTTTAAAGCGATAAAAGATTTAAAAGCAAACTATATTGTTGCTTGTTTTGACACAAAAGCCAAAACATTTAGACACGAAAAATTTCAAGATTACAAAGCTCAGCGTCCAACAACTCCAAGTGGGATAATTTCACAAATTCCAATTATTAAAGAAGTTTTAGATGCCTTTAAAATTCCAGTTTTTGCAATAGAGGGATTTGAAGCAGATGATTTAATTGCTACAATTTGCCAAATAGCACCAAAACAAGAAGAAGATTTAGAAGTTTATATTGTATCAGGAGATTTAGACAATTTGCAATTGGTAAATAACTCTATAAAAGTTTATACTTTAGGTAAGGGGATAAAAGATACTGTTATATATGACGAAGATAGAGTTAAAGAACGTTTTGGAGTAAATCCTTTACAAATGAATGATTTTAAAGCACTAACTGGTGATACTTCAGACAATATTCCAGGAGTGGCAGGAATTGGAAAAACAACAGCGGCAGACTTAATTCAAAGATTTGGAAGCATAAAAAATCTTTATGATGAGATTTCTACAGATACAGCAATATTAAAACCAAAAGTAAAAGAATCTTTAAAAAATAATAAAGAATTAGCATTTCTTTCTCTTGAATTAGTAGAAACAAAAAAAGACATAGAAATGAATTTTAAAATTGAAGACTGTAAGTTTGATAATTTTGACAAACAGGCCGTAGAAAATATTTTAGAAAAATTAAATTTTAACTCTTTAATTAATCGTATAACATCGTTAACTGATAATTAATAATTAATTAAAATAAACATGGCAAAACTATCTTTTAAAATTGCTTTTCCAATAATTTTATCAACAATTTTTGCAATTACCATCTTTATAGCCGTTGATTACGAAAGAATCCAGCCAAGTTTTTATTTGGTACTTTTCTTTTTTGTAATATACGTTTTTTTCTATGGCTATTCTACGGGAGAAAGATTTGCTTCACCTGTTAAAGATTTATTAAAAAGAGCTAACCAGATAAGTACGGGAAATTTATCGGACAGAATATATTTGGATACCAAAGATGAGCTTGCAGAACTAGCTAAGATTTATAATAAATTAGCAGAAGAATTAGAAGAAAGTTGTAATAGAGAAAGAAATACAGAAAAGTCAGTTGACATAAAAGTAAGAGCAAAAACCCAAGCATTAGAGGAAACAATAAGCGCCCTAGAACAGAAAGTTAATAATAGAACATTAGAACTTCAAAGATTAACCAAAGAACTAAATGAAATAAAATCAAGACCAGAAAAAGATTTACCTAAAAAGGCTTCAAAAATAATCGAAGAGAACAATTCAGAGAACGAAGATGCCTGAGCTTCCAGAAGTAGAAACAACAATTAGAGGTTTAAAATTAAAGGTCCTAAATAGGGCCTTTATTAATGTTTGGTCAGATTGGAAAGGGACAATTAAAAAACCTAATAATTTTTCAGTTTTTAAAAAAGAAATAAAAAATAAAAAAATAATAAAAATTTGGAGAAAAGGAAAAAATATTATTTTTGATTTATCTAATGGATATTCCCTCTTAATACATCAAAAAATGACAGGACATTTATTAATTGGAAAATGGATTTTTAAAAATAAAAAATGGAAACCACTCGAAGCAGGACCTCTTAATGACTCATATAACAGATTTATACACTTGATTTTTTTTCTAGACGATAAAAATATGATAGCATTATCTGATGTTAGAAAGTTTGCTAAAGTTGAACTATGGAAAACAAAAGAATTATTGAATAATGAATCTTTTAAAAAAATTGGATTAGAACCTTTAGATAAAAATTTTACTTTTAAAAATTTTAAAAAAGTATTAAATAATAAAAAAGGTAAAATAAAATTAGTTTTAATGGATCAACATTTAATTGCTGGTATAGGAAATATTTATGCATCAGAAATTTTATGGCAAGCAAAAATTTGTCCTACAAAAGAAACCTTTAAATTAACAGAAAATGAGCTTAAAAAAATTTATCAATCAATAAAAAAAGTTTTATTGTTAAGTATAAAGTTGGGAGGAGAAAGTTTTTCTGATTATAGAAAGCCGGATGGTTCAAAAGGCGGTTTTGATTCAGAAAAAAAAGTTTATAAAAGAGAAAATCAAAAATGTAAAAGATGCAAAACTTTAATTAAAAGAATTAAAATTGGTCAACGTAGTTCATTTTTCTGTCCAAAATGTCAAAGAACATAAAAGCTTATAAAACCTAAAAACAAAGAGATGATAATATTTTTGTACGGAGAAGATTCGTATAGAGCAAAACAAAAGTTATTGGAAATAATTGAAGGATACAAAAAAGTTCATAAATCTGGGCTGAATTTAATTTATTTGGATGTTGCAGAAAAAGAATTTGCAGATTTTCAAAATTATTTAAAATCAAACTCAATGTTTGATGACAAAAAATTAATTATTTTAAAAAATGTTTTTTCTGATAAAAAATTTCAAGAAGATTTTTTAGAAAATATAAAAAAAATAAATGAGATAAAAGATATAATAGTTATTTATGAAAATAATAAAGTTGATGAAAGAACAAAAATTTTTAAAACACTTAAAAAAGAAACTAAATCTCAAGAATTCAATTTTTTAACAGGGGCTTTGCTAAAAAAATGGGCAACACAAGAATTTGAGAAATATGGTGCTAAAATAGATTTTCAAGCACAAGAAACTCTTTTAAATTATATTGGTAGTGATTTATGGCGATTAGAAAATGAAATCAAAAAATTATCTTATTTCAAAAAAAATCAGTTGATTAAAGACGAAGATGTTAAATTACAAATAAAATCTAAAATAGAAAATGATATTTTTAAAACAATAGAAGCATTAGCTAATAAAGACAAAAAACAAGCTTTAATTTATTTTAACAAACATTTAGAAAGTGGCGACAATATACTTTATCTTCTCTCTATGGTGGCTTATCAATTTAAGAATATTTTGATTGTAAAAGAGTTGATAGAAAAGAAAGAACTATATAACATTATTGCAAAAAAAAGCGGACTTCATCCTTTTGTTGTTCAAAAAACTTTTTCTTTGTGTAATAAGTTTTCAATAGACCAATTAAAAAATATTTATCAAAAAATTTTTCAAATAGATTCAGACATTAAAACAGGAAAAATTGATTCAGAATTAGCGTTAGAGTTATTAATTACTCAAATTTAAAACAATAAAAAAGAGGTGCATTTTTACATCTCTTTTTTATTGTTTTATTTTTTATCTACTAATTTTGTGAATCTGGATTTTTTTCTAGAAGCAGTATTCTTTTTTAAAACATTAACTTTTGCTGCTTTATCTAGTGCTTGGTATAATTTTGGAAGTATTTTTTTTGCATCTTCTATTTTTTTTGCCAAAATTAAACTGCGAAACTCTTTAACAAGAATTTTTATTTTATTTTTATATTCTGAATTTTTTTTCTTGCGCCTTAAAGATTGGCGATTAGCTTTTTTAGCCGATTTTGTTATTGCCATAATGTAATTTAGCGTAGCGATATAGTTTTTTATAATAAATATATAATATCATAGTATTCTTTTTTTTGCAATAGTAAATTTATCATGATATATATAGTACAGTGAACTGAATTAACGCACCTTAACAATTAAAACAAGGAGAGCAAAATGTTTTTAACAATTTCTGGTCCCAAAGTATTGTTGTGTAGTGTTTTTGGTCCATATTGTCAAGATGACGAATATGGTAGTAGAGAATTAAATCCAATGGAATTATATCATAATCAGGTTACGAGAGTTCAAGGGGCTTTCTCTCTGAGAATGTTTCATCGTAGCTGGGGATTAATGATGATCCAAGCTAATATTCATAACCCCTGTGTGGTATTAGACTTTCCTACATTGGATCGTTTTATTGAAGAAATTAAAAATAATAAATATGATATTATTGGTATTTCTTCAATAATTCCGAACATTCACAAGGTTAAAAAAATGTGTGAATTAATTCGGGAAATTTCTCCAAACACACAAATTGTTATTGGTGGACATATTGCCAATGTTCCTAATCTTAACGAAAAAATATCAGCTGATATTATTGTTAAGGGAGACGGCATTAGGGCAATGAGAAATCTTCTTGGAGAGGATGAGAATCAACCAATTAATCATCCTTTTATTATTTCTGGATTTGGTATTCGTAGTTGTGGAATGTTGTTAGCAGAAAAACCAGAAGAGATTGCGGCAACAATTATTCCCTCAGTGGGATGTCCACTTGGTTGTAACTTTTGTTCAACATCGGCAATGTTTGGAGGAAAAGGACATTCTGTAGATTTTTATTCTACAGGAGAAGATTTATTTACCATAATGGAAAAAATTGAGAAGGGAATGAGCGTTCGTTCATTTTTTGTTATGGACGAAAATTTTTTGCTCAACCAAAAAAGAGCTTTACGTTTGCTTGAGTTAATGGAAGAACATAAAAAAGCATGGACTTTTTATGTGTTTACCTCAGCAAACGTTTTAAAAAAATATACGATTGATCAATTGATAAGGTTGGGAGTTTCATGGATTTGGATGGGGCTTGAAGGAGAAAAAAGTCAATATCAAAAACTTTCTGGTATTGATACTTTTGACTTAGTTAATACTTTGCAATCTAATGGCATTCATATTCTTGGTTCGACAATTATTGGGCTGGAAAATCATACGCCCGATAATATAAATCAAGTTATTGAATACGCTATAAAACATAATACTGATTTTCATCAGTTTATGCTTTATACTCCGATTCCGGGGACTCCTTTGTACACGGAATTAACAAATAAAGGATTGATGAAGCCAGAAGACACATATAATATGGCTGATATTCACGGTCAATTAATTCTTAATTACCGTCACCCATCGTTTAATGACGAGCAAACAGCTGAGTTTATGTTGAAAGCTTTTAATCGAGACTTTGAAGTTAACGGTCCAAGTATTGTTAGAATTGTTAAAACAACGCTTGCAGGTTGTAGAAAATATAAAAACCATCCTGATTTACGAGTTCGTAGCAGAGTTTTGTGGGAATCTCGTAATTTGAGCGTAAAGTTTTCTGCTTTAGTTGGCGCAACAAGGCTTTATTTCAAAAAAAATCCAGCAATGCACAAAAAAATGTCAGAGTTATTGCAGGATTTACACACTGAGTTTGGGTGGAAGTCTCGCTTTAGTTCATTTTTTGGAGGACGTTGGTTATTGAGAAAAATTCGTAAAGAAGAAGATTGGCTCGTGCTTGGTGGAACATATGAGCCACAAACTTTTTACGAACGCAACAAATATTTAGATAATCCAAATATTTATTGCTGTCAATCTGTGGCAGTAAAATAGTTCATTGAAAACATATTTAGCTGATCTTGTTTAAGGTCAGCTTTTTTATTGTAATAAAATTTTTGTTTTGTTAATATTAAAAAATAAATTTAAAGTCAAACATTTATGAGTCTCAAAAATATAGAATTAAATATTGAAAAGAACGATGTTGAGGATGTAGATGTAATAGAAGAAAATAATGAAAAAAAATCAGAAGAAGACACTGTTGTAGGTTTTGAAATGACAAAAAAACAATTAGATAAAACATCAAAAAAATCTCGAGAAGATATTGAAGTTTCCGAAATAATTAAAAAACAGGCGGAGCAAGCAAAAGAATATTTTAGAAGAAAAAGAAAAGATAAGGGATTGCCACAAATAGAAGAATTACAATCAGAACAAATTAAAGAAGAATCGCCAAAAAATAAAAAATTTGAAGCAGAAGTGTCAGATATTTTACACCCTGAACTTGAGTCAAAAGAAATTATTGTGGAAATGAAAAATAAAGATTTGGAACCTATAGAAGAATTAGTTTTTTCTGATCCACAAATAGAAAGTCAAACAAATATAATAGAAGCGAAAGAAAATCTTGCTAAAAACTTAGAATTATCTGCTAAACAAGAATTTGAGAGATGCATTAAGGAAAAGAAAAGAGATTCAAAAGAATCTTTTATAGCAAAACAAGATCAAAATTTATCTAAAAAATTGTGGCAGGAAAATTTTGATAAACTATATTCTAATTTATCAAAATCAGAACAAAAAGAAATAGAAGATTTAATAAAAAATGGATCAAAAGTTTTAGAAGGAGAAGATGTTAAAAATCTTTTTATATCTGGACTTAGTTTGTCAGATATAAAAGATATAAAATATAGTCATTGGTGGTCTAGAAAAATTAAATCTAAATTATCCAAAAAAGAAGTTAAAGATGATGATTTTGATAAATTAGTTAAAGAAAAAATAGAAGAAAGCAAAAAGCAAATTTCAATAAAGACTAAAAAAATATTAGGAGATGTTTGGGAAAAGTCTCGTCAAGTTTTTATTAATTCATTTGTTGATAATAAATTAAATAATTTAGAAGAAAAACAATTTGCAGAATTAGAAAAGAAACAAAACTATTCAGAACCAATGTCTATAAAAAATAAATTATATTTATTGAATGACATAAGAAACTATTGGAAAAATGCAAAAAGAATAGATAGGGCATTAAAAACCGGTAAAAAAATTAAAGTACAAGAAGGAGATGTTTTAGATCCAAAAACACAGCAAAAGGAACTAGAAGAAATGAAAGGATTTTTGTCAGAAGAAATTATAAAATCTGCAGAGGAATTATCGGGTAGAAAATTAAAATTAGAAGCTATCAAAATAACAGGATATAAACTTGATAAAAACCCAGAAAAACAAAAGGAATATAGAAGATGGCTTACAAATGAAATCCCAAAAATTTTTAAAGCCATTAAAGAAGAGGTGGAAAAGACTACAGGGAAAAAAATTAAAACAAAGAAAAAGAGTTAAAAAATAAAAGCCCAGCTATTCGGGCTTTTTTGTTTTTAATTTTTCTATTAAGTCGCGGATTTTTGCCGCCCGTTCAAAGTCTAAATTTTTTGCAGCTTCTTTCATCTCTTTTTCTAAAAGTTTTTTATCATGAACCACCCAAAACTCTTCTGCAATATCTTCTTTTTTTGAAAACCCCCAATCTCTAATATCTTTAATAATTGCTTGCGGAGTAATTTTATTTTTTTTATTATAATCTTCTTGAATTTTTCTTCTTCTATTTATTTCGTTGATTGCTGACTGCATTGATTGAGTCATTTTGTCAGCATATAGAATAGCATGTCCATTTAAGTGTCTTGCAGCTCTACCCATTGTTTGGATTAAGGTTGTTTTATTTCTTAAAAAGCCTTCTTTATCAGCATCTAAAATTGCAACCAAAGCAACTTCTGGCAAATCAATCCCCTCTCTCAAAAGATTTATTCCAACAAGAACGTCATATTTTCCTTGTCTGAAATTTTTAAAAATTTCAGGACGATCCATTGTTTTAATTTCAGAATGTATATATTGGGTTTTTATTCCCCTCTCAATTAAGTAATCAGAAATTTCTTCGGCTAATCGTTTGGTCAAAGTTAAAACTAAAACTCTTTGTTTTTTTGCTATTTGTTTTTCAATTTCTTTTAATAAATCTTTAATTTGATTCTCAGTTTTTCTAATTTCAATTGATGGCTCTAATAAGCCAGTAGGTCTTATTAATTGTTCAACAATATTTTCTCCAGCCTTCTGTTTTTCAAAGTCATTTGGAGTTGCAGAAACAAAAACTGTTTGTTCTTGTCTTTCTTCAAATTCAGAAAAATTTAAAGGTCTATTGTCAATGGCTGACGGAAGTCTAAATCCAAAATCAATTAAGGTTTGCTTTCTTATTCTATCTTGAATCGACATAGCTCTAATTTGCGAAATAGAAATATGAGACTCATCAATAAACATTAAAAATCCATTAGGATTAAAATGTTTGAAGTGATCAATCAATGAAAAAGGAGATTGTCCTGGTTTTCTAAATTCTAAATGGCTCGAATAATTTTCAATTCCTTGGCACCATCCAGTTTCTCTTAACATTTCTATATCATAATTAGTTTTTTGTTCTAATCTTTCTATTTCTAATAGTTTGTTTTCTTTTTTTAGTTCTTTTAATCTTTCTTGTAATTCCAATTTTATATTTTCAATTGCAATTTTTATTTTGTTTTGTGGAGCAACCCAAAAACTTGCAGGGAAAATTTTTATAGAATTTTCTTTTATTTTTTTAAAACTTAAATTTAATTTTGGAGTAGATTCAAAAATATTTTCTATTTTATCTCCCAAAAATTCTATTCTCAAAACCTTTTCTCCTGTTACAAAATTTATTTCAATAAGACCTCCTCTTACTCTAAAATGTCCTGGCTTAAATTCAATATCATTTCTTTGGTATTGTAAATTTGTAAGCAAAATTAAAAAATCTTTTCTTTTAATTTTTTGTCCAATTTTTATTTTCAAAGAAATATTTTCATAGTTTTCTGGCGAACCAATATTATAAATACAAGAAACAGATGCAACCACAATTACGTCATTTCTAGAGTTTACATCTTGAACAGCAGAATGTCTTAATCTATCAATTTCTTCATTGATTTTTGCATCTTTTTCTATATATGTATCTGAGTGAGGAATATATGCTTCTGGTTGATAATAGTCATAATAAGAAACAAAATAATGCACGGCGTTGTTTGGAAAAAATTCTTTAAATTCTTGATAAAGTTGAGCAGCCAGTGTTTTGTTTGGAGAAATAATTAAAGTTGGTTTTTGTATTTTTTGAATAACATTTGCTAAAGTAAAAGTTTTTCCACTTCCCGTAACACCCAAAAGCACTTGGTCTTTTATTCCAGTTTCTAAATTTTTAGACAACTTTTTAATTGCCTCTGGTTGATCACCAGTTGGTTTAAATTTTGATTTTAACTGAAATTGCATATACAATGAGATAAAACATCAAAAAAATGATATCTTATTTAGACGGAAAAATTATATTAAAGCGTGATAAATTTATTATAATAGAAGTGGCTGGGATTGGCTATAAGGTTTTTTTATCACGCCAAAGCTTATTAAAGCTACCAGAAACTGGAGAAACGGTCAAGCTTTTTACTTTTCAAAATGTTAAAGAAGAGGCTTTAGACCTATATGGGTTTTTAACTTATGGAGAATTTGAATTTTTTGAAACTTTAATGGATATTCGTGGGGTGGGACCAAGGTCAGCTTTAGATATTTCTCAACTTGGTTCTTTAGATAAAATTAAAGAAAGAATTTTACAGCAAGACGAAAAGATTTTTGAAGGGATTCCTGGGATTGGATCTAAAAAGGCAGGAACAATTATATTAGAGCTTACTGGAAAAATAAAAACATTAGGACAAAAATCACAATCTGCCGACGAAGCTGAAAATGCATTAGTTCAATTAGGATTCTCTAAACAGCAAGCAAGAGAAGCATTGGGCTATATTTCTCCAGAGATTAAAAAGACAGAAGACAGAGTAAAAGCCGCTTTTAAATTTTTAGGAAAATAATTGACAAATTATAAAAAAGGAATAATATTTAAATCAAATATGAATTTAAAATATTCAGCAATTATTATTAGCATTATTAACCTCTCTTAGAGAAGGAGCATTTTTATAAATTAGAATAAAAAGCGCCTCTTCTCAAAAAGAGGTTTTTCTTTTTTTTAGATCTTTAACAAAAAAGGAGATTGCCATGGCGATGGCTCAAATCAAGGACGATAAAAAGTCCGTTCTTGAAGTTTTAAACGAGAGACCTCACTATTTTTTAGGTCAAGGCAATCACTCTGTCAAAGTAGATGGGAAAGAATGCAGAGTTGCAAGAAATAATATAAAAGGAGGAATAATGGTTTGGACAACCAATGGAGTTTTCCATTTTTATTGGGATAAAACCAACGAAAAATGGTTTTAATCGCAGAATAGGCCAACTTACTAAGTTGGCTTTTTTTTATTCGGAGTTTGTGCTAGATTATAAATAATGACAATTAAAGACAAAATTAAACAATTTATACCTCCTTTTTTGCTGAATATCTATCATTTTAAACTAGCATTGCTAGGAGCTTTTTTATATGGGTTCCCTGGTTATAATAAAAATATAAAAATTATTGGTATAACCGGTACTAGTGGAAAATCAACAACAACTAATTTAATTTGTAATATTTTAGAAGAAGCAGGGTTTAATGTGGCATCTTTTTCTACTGTAAGATTTAAAATTGGAAAACAGGAATGGAAAAATGAATTAAAAATGACAATGCCAGGTCGTATGAAAATACAAAAGTTTTTAAGACAGGCAGTAAAAGAAAAATGCCAATTTGCAGTTTTAGAAGTTTCTTCTGAAGGAATAAGACAATTTCGTCATAAATTTATAAACTTTGATTCAGCTGTTTTTACTAATTTATCACCAGAACATATTGAGTCTCATGGAGGTTTTGAAAACTATAAAAATGAAAAATTGAAGTTATTTAAGTCTGTAAAAAATATTCACGTAATAAATATTGATGATAAAAATGCAGAGTATTTTTTAGATATTCCTGCAAAAACAAAAATCAAATTTTCAATTAAAGATAATGAAAAATATAATCTGAAATTAAATTTGTTGGGCGATTTCAATATTATGAATGCATTAGCTGCAATGAAGGTTGCTGAGGCTTATGGAGTAGACTTTGAAATTTGCAAAAAAGCATTAGAAGGTGCAAAAGGAATTCCAGGTAGAATGGAAAAAGTTTCGCAAAATCCAGACATAATTGTTGATTATGCACACACTCCAGAACAACTTGAATCTGTTTATAAAAGTTTAAGTAACAAATCATTAGTTTGCGTTTTGGGTTCTTGTGGCGGAGGTAGAGACAAATGGAAGAGACCGGTATTGGGAGAAATTGCAAAAAAATATTGTAAAGAAATAATAATTACAAATGAAGACCCATATGATGAAAATCCTGAAGATATAATAAATCAAGTAGCAGAAATAGCTGGAGAAAAAGCCAAAAAAATATTAGATAGAAAAAGGGCAATTGAAGAGGCGGTAAGTTTGGCAAAGGTAGAAGATACAGTAATCATTACGGGAAAAGGATCAGAGCCATGGATGTGTATAGAAAATGGCAAAAAAATTCCTTGGGATGATAGGCAAATTGTTAAAGAAATAATTAAAATTAAAAAATAATTATGAAAATAAAAGATATACAAAATTTGGCTATAAAAATGGGAATGGAATCAGACTTCCGAGGAATTGAAGGAGTACAAAAGTTTTTAGATAACAAAAAAAAGAAATTTGAAAAACTATCAGAAGAAGTTAAAAAAGATTTTGATAAAGAATCTTTAGAAAATCCATATTTAGATTCTGGAGTTTGGAATATTACAGAAGATAAAGAAATTAAAAAAGTTTTAGTTGGTATTGATATAAGTCCCGCAGAAATTTTGATAGCAGACAAATTAGGCGATATAGATTTAGTTATTGGACATCATCCAATAGGAAAAGGTTTAGCTCAATTAGCAGATGTTATGCATTTGCAGGCAGATGTTTGTAAATATTATGGAGTACCTATTAATATTGCAGAGGGATTAATGCGAGAAAGAATTTCTGAAGTTGCAAGAGGAGTAAATTCTTCAAATCATCAAAGAACCGTAGACGCTGCAAAATTAATAAAAATAAATTTAATGAATTCGCATACGCCTTGTGATAATTTGGCTGCAAAATTTTTAAGAGATTTGATAGAAGAGAAAAATCCAGAAACAATTGGAGAATTGATAGACATTCTAAAAGAAATTCCAGAATATAAAGAAGCTATAAAAATTGGTGTAGGCCCTAAAATTTTTGTGGGGTCTTCAGACAATCATTGTGGAAAAATTGCGATGTCAGAAATAACGGGTGGTACAGAAGGTTCTCCAAAACTTTATGAAAAAATGGCTCAAGCTGGAGTTGGTACAGTTATTGGTATGCATATTTCTGAAGAACATAAAAAAGAAGCAGAAGCTGCTAATGTAAATATTGTGATAGCAGGACATATATCTTCTGATTCTTTGGGTGTCAATTTATTTGTAGATGAATTAGAAAAACAAGGAATAGAAATAGTTTCTTGCTCTGGATTTACTAGGATTTCAAGAGTTAAATAAAATTAAATTCTAAAAATATGCCAAACAAGAAAACAACAAAAAAGGCAGTAAAAAAAATAGCAAAAAAGGTTGTTGTCAAAAAAGAAAAAAAGATTGGAAAAATAAAACATTATTTTTCTGCCATAAAAGTTGCTGTGATAAAGCTTAAAGAACCTTTGAAAGAAGGAGATAAAATAAGAATTACAGGAGGAGAAGACACAAATTTTATCCAGCAGGTAAAATCAATGCAAGTTGATCATAAAAAAGTAAAGCTTGCAAAAAAGGGAAAGTCAATTGGACTAAAAGTTTCTAAAAAAGCCAGAGAAGGCTATGATGTATACAAAATATAAATTAAAACAAATGATAAAAATAGAAAAAAATAATATAGAAGAAGAAATAAAGGATAAAATTATTAACTGGATAACTATTGGAGAAAGTGGAAGACTTATAGTTTCTAAACCAGAAAAAAATAATTTAGGAGAAGATTTAATAATCGAAAAAAGAGGAGATTATAAAGGAGAAGACATTTTATTTAAAATTTGTAGCCTAGTTGGTCCTATTGATAAAAAAGATTTTGAAAAAGATTTTTTTCAAGAAGAGTTTAAAGCAGACAAAAATCTTTATTTACTTTTTGTTTATTTTGATAGCATAAAGCAAAAGATAAATGATTATGTTTGGTTAATACCATCTTTACAATTTCAGGATTTGGCTGAAATATCCGAAATTAGTGGCAAGAAGGTTTTAAGGTTTAAGTCCTCACTAGATATTACAAAAAAGGATAAATATTCCAAATTTTTAGTGTATACAAAAGATCTTGGCAAGTTGGTTTTTGAAGCATTTGAATCAAAAGGAAAATTTAATTTTAAAGAAACAGTTTTTAAAAATACAAAAAAAATAAACATAGAAACATTAAAAGAATTTTTATTAGAAGCAAGATTAAACACTTATGCCTCTAACAACAAATCAGTTGATAATCCTCGTCTTTTAGAATCTGTTCAGTTTGAATTCCAAAAAAATAATTTATTTTATAGAGATATATATTTTTTAGGAAATAAAAAATTTATAGGGCAAGAGATTATTTATCAAGATTCAAAACCTATATGGGGAATGAATTATATAGGAGATGCTATGGGGAAATTAGAAAATATTTTTTTAAAAGATTTATTATTAAAATTAGTTAATAAGTGTAGATTGGGTCAAAATTGCGAGTTTGAAAAAGGAAACTTAAAATATGAAGATAATGGTCAAGGAGTATTAGAAGACTTTTATGGTCAAGAAAAAATATTTTCATTTGGAAAAAATATATATAAGTTAGATTATAGAGGAGGGTTAATATCAGATAATCTATGAAGTTTATAGGAGATTTTCATATTCATTCAAAGTATTCAAGGGCTACGTCGCCTTCTACTGATTTAGAAAATTTAGATAAATGGGCAAAAATTAAAGGCGTCGGGGTGTTAGGAACGGGTGATTTTACTCATCCATTGTGGTTAAAAGAACTAAAAATAAAATTAGAACCGTCTGAGTCTGGTCTTTTTAAATTAAAAAATTCTAGTTCATCAACAAGATTTATTCTAACGTCAGAAATAAGTTGTATTTATACAAAAAATCAGAAAGTCAGAAAGGTTCATATTGTTATTTTTGCTCCATCATTTGGAGCAGTTGATAAAATTAATGAAAAATTAAATTTAATCGGAAATTTAAAATCAGATGGTAGGCCGATATTGGGTTTAGATGCTAAAGAATTATTAAAAATTGTTTTAGATGCAGATAATGATTGTTTGGTTGTTCCAGCTCACGCATGGACTCCGTGGTTTTCTGTTTTTGGATCAAAGTCTGGATTTGATTCTTTAGAAGAATGTTTTGAGGATTATACTAAATATATTTATGCAATAGAAACTGGATTATCTTCAGACCCTGCTATGAATTGGAGATTATCTCAGTTGGATAGTGTTACTTTAATTTCAAACTCTGATTGTCATTCTCCAAAAAAAATTGGTAGAGAGGCTAATGTTTTTGATACAAATCTAGATTATTATTCAATAATTGAAGCAATAAAATTAAGAGATAAAAATAAATTTTTATATACTATAGAATTTTTTCCAGAAGAAGGAAAATATCATTATGATGGGCATAGGCTATGTAATATTAGTTTAAGCCCAAGCCAATCCAAAAAATATAATAATATCTGTCCTAAATGTAAAAAACCATTAACTATAGGAGTTTTAAATAGAGTAGAAGAGTTAGCAGATAGACCAGAAGGGTTTGTTTTAAATTCAATTCCATTTAAGAGTTTAATACCATTAGAAGAAATAATAGTGGATTCTATTGGCGTTGGTCCTGCTTCAAAAAAAGTTTTAAAATATTATGATGCTCTTATAAATAATTTAGGAACCGAATTTGATATACTTCTTCAAGCAACAGAACAAGAAATAAAAAAGAATAGTTTAGCGGAAATTGCAGAAGGAGTCATAAAAGTTAGAAACAGAGAAGTTTTTATAGAACCAGGATATGACGGAGTTTATGGAAAAATAAAAACTATTTCTAAAAATCCCCGAAAAAATTTGCCAAAACAAAAGATATTATTATAATAAATTTGACATTATTGTTTATGAAGAATAAAATGATTTATATCCTTTAATGTGTGCAGAATTAAAAGTAAATTATCTAGATTATGGACGAAAAAACATTCTTCATAACTAAATTAAAATTACAAGAATTAGAAAAAGAGTACAAAGAACTTCTAGTTCTAGAACGATTAAAAACCACTGGCGAAGAAGCTCCTAAAATTTTTGAATCAGAAGATTTAAATCCAGAATTTTTGAGTTTTCAAGAAGATATTGGATTTTTAAGATCTAGAATTGATGAAATTAGAAACATACTAGAAAATCATGAATTGATTAAAAAACCTTCAAAAGATAGGGCACAGCTTATTGATTTAGGAGCAAAGGTTAAGGTAGATATAGATGGTCAAAAGGATGAATTTATTATTGTTGGAACGCTTGAAGCAAATCCTATTTTAGGAAAAATTAGTAATGAATCTCCTGTAGGGAAAGCATTGTTGGGACATAAAGTTGGTGATGAAATTACAATAAATTTCCCCGCAAAAACAATTTATAAAATAAAAAATATAAAATACGAAATTAGTTAAATTTTAAAAGCCCCTATATGGGGCTTTTTGTTTTTATTAAAAATGATAATATAAATAAAAAGTAAAAATTAAAAATATGTCTGCTTTATTAAATAAAATAATAAAATCTTTAATTATAAGCGACTTTTTTCTAAATTTAGGATGGGGACTTGTTTCTCCTGTTTTTGCATTATTTATTTTAGAAAACATAACAAGTCAGAATTCTTTGAAGGCCGCAGAAGTAGCAGGTTTGTCTGCATTATTTTATTGGATAGCAAAATCTTTATTTCAAATTCCAGTAGGGTATTTATTAGATAAAAAAGAAGGTGAAAAAGATGATTTTTGGTTTATGGTTGTTGGTACATTTATAACAGCAATAGTCCCACTTGGCTATATTTTTTCTACACAACCCGCACATATTTATTTTTGGCAAGTAATTCACGCTGTCAGTATGGCAATGGCCCTTCCTTCATGGCTTGCAATTTTTACTCGTCATATTGACAAAGGTAAAGAGGGATTTGAATGGGGAATAGAAACTACCTCAATTGGATTGGGAGCAGGAATCGCAGGGGGATTAGGAGGAATACTAGTAAGTTATTTTGGATTTAGTATGGTTTTTGTTTTTGTCAGTATTTTGAATTTAATTTCAGGAATTTGTTTGTTGTTTATAAAAGATAGTGTCTTTATTAAAAAAAGTGGAACAGGAATAATTATGGATAAACCAAATGTAGTGCCTTAAAATGGAAAATCAAAATTTATCAAAAATTTTTTATGAAATCGCAGAATTTTTAGAAATGGATGGTGTGAGATTTAAGCCTTATGCATATAAAAAAGCTGCTCTTTCTTTAGAAAGCTTAAAAGAAGATGTTTTTAATATTTATAAAAATGGTGATAATAAGGCGCTGCAAAAAATTCCGGGAGTTGGAGAAAATATAGCAGGACATATAGAAGAATATTTAAAAACTGGAAAAATAAAAATTTATGAAGAATATAAAAAAAGATTACCACTTAAAATAGACGAATTAATGATGGTAGAAGGATTGGGTCTTAGAAAAATAAAAATTCTTTATGAAAAATTAGGAATTAAAAATTTAAAAGATTTAGAAAAATCAGCAAAAAACCATAAAATATCTCCCCTTTTTGGTTTTGGAGAAAAAACAGAAAAAAATATTTTGCAGGGAATTGAATTCCAAAAAAACAATAAAGGCAAAATGTTATTGGGAGAAATTTTACCAAAAGCAAAAAATATTCTGGAAAAATTAAAAAATTTGAAAGAAGTAGATCAAATAAGCCTAGCTGGTTCTCTACGCAGAAAAAAAGAAACTATTGGGGATATAGATATATTAGTGGTTTCCAAAAAACCAAAGATAGTAATGGATTTTTTTGTTTCTATGCCAGAAGTAAAAAAAGTTTTAGCAAAAGGAGAAACAAAATCTTCGATTTATACAAAAGATGGATTTGATATTGATTTAAGAGTTGTGTCCGAAAAAAGTTATGGATCTGCACTTCAATATTTTACAGGTTCAAAAGAGCACAATATTGCTTTGAGAAAAATTGCAATTGAAAAAAATTTAAAACTTTCAGAGTACGGAGTCTTTAAAGGTAAAAAACAAATCGCAGGAAAAACAGAAGAGGAAGTTTATAAAGCAATTGGATTACATTGGATAGCACCTGAATTAAGAGAAAATCAAGGTGAAATAGAAACAGTATTTAAAAATGAACTTCCAGAATTAGTTGGATTAAAAGACATTAAAGGCGATTTACATTGTCACTCAAATTGGAACGGTGGTAAAAATTCTATTGAAGAAATGGCAGAATTTGCAATAAAAATGGGGTATGAGTATATTGGAATTTCTGATCATACAAAATTTTTACGAATTGAAAATGGATTAAACGAGGAGCAATTGTTAAAACAAAATTTAGAAATTAAAAAATTAAACGAAAAATATAAAAATAAAAATTTTAGAGTATTACACGGCTGTGAAGCAAATATAATGACCGATGGAAGTTTGGATATTAAAGATGAGGTTTTAGAAAAATTAGATTATGTAATTGCGGGTATTCATTCCCAACTTAAAATGTCAAAAAATCAAATGACAGAACGATTAGCAAAGGCAATGGAAAATCCCAATATTGATATTATATCTCATCCAACAGGAAGACTAATTGGAAAAAGAGATGAGTATCAATTAGATTTTGATAAAATTTTAGAAACCGCCAAAAATACAGGAACAATTTTAGAAATTAATTCTTCCCCAGTAAGATTAGATTTAAAAGATTTTTATATACGCAGAGCAAAAAATGAAGGTGTAAAAATGATAATAAACACAGACTCTCACGAAAAAAATCAATTAAATTTAATGGAATATGGAGTTTCAATGGCACGTCGTGGATGGACAGAAAAAAAAGATATTATAAATACTTTGCCGGTAAGCGAATTACTAAAATATTTTAAATAAAATGCCAAGAGAAAAATCAGCAGGAGCAATAATATATAAAGAAGAGAATAATAAAAAATATTATTTACTTTTGCATTATCCTGCTATAAATCGTAAAGGTGGACACTGGGAGTTTGCTAAAGGACATATTGAAGAAGGTGAAGATTATGAAAAAACTGTAAGAAGAGAAGTCCAAGAAGAAACTGGATTAAAAAATATTGAAATAATACCGGGGTTTAAACAACATATAAAATATTTTTTTAAAAAAAAGGAAGATATTACAACAACCAAAAACAAAAAACAAAAATGGATTTTTAAACTGGTTACTTTTTTTATTGCCAAAGCAAATACAGGCAAGGTAAAAATTTCTTCTGAACATATAGGTTATGTATGGCTCCCCATAGAAGATGCCATTAAAAAAACAACTTATAAAAATTCAAAAGAGTTATTGAAAAAGGCAAATGAATTTCTTCTTTCAAAAAATATTTAATTTATAAATAAAAAAATACCCATCAGGGTATTTTTTTATTAGAATTATTATTTTAATTTTACAGAATTTATCTAGCTGGTTTGACTTCCTCTACTATTTTTTCAAAAATTTCTGGTTGTTTTTTTGCTAATTCTGACAATATTTTTCTGTCCAATTCTATTTTTTTATTTTTTAATCCATTTATAAGCCTACTATAAGTTATACCATTTTCTCTGGCAAGTGCGTTTATTTGTAAATTCCATAAATTTCTAAAGGTTCTTTTTTTAACTTTTCTATCTCTAAAAGCATAAGTCCACGCATGTCTTAATGCGTCTTTAGCTAATTTAAACTTTGATTTTCTTCCGTATTTAAAACCCTTAGCGTGTTGCATCAAACTTTTTCTGTGCTTGCGAGCTTGTACGGATCTTTTAATTCTTGACATGATATTTAAAAATAAAAACTAATTATTAATTACCTAAATATTTTTTTAATCTTTTTGCAACTGTTTTTGATAGTTCAACCATTTTACGACCTTTTCTTTTCTTTTCACCAGTCTTTTTAGATCTATAGTGATTTTGTCCGGTTGTCCTTCTTAAGATTTTTCCATTTTTAGTAATTTTAAACCTTTTTATTAATGCCTTTTTTGTTTTTGTTGTCATGTTTTTTAACTTTTTGAGATAATTGTTGTGAATCCTCTTGGCTCACGTTTCAATTCTCTTTCTGTTTTAATTGGTATTATTTCATTTATAACTTTTAAAAATGCTTCAACTTTATCTTTTGCTAAATATCCAAATGCTTTTTCTCTTCCTCTTAAAACTAAACTTACCTTTACCTTATTTCCATCTTCCAAAAATTTTTTTGCTTGTTTAGCTTTTGTTTCTGCATCGTGAAGAGAAATATTAAAGCTTAATCTAATTTCTTTCAGTTCTCCTCCCTTTGGCTGTTTTATTTTTTTCTCTTTCTTTTGTTGAGAATAGAGATATTTCCCGTAGTTTGCAATTTTGCAAATAGGAGGTTCAACTTTTTCTGTAACCTGTATTAAATCCAAACCCTTTGATTTTGCTAAATCAATTGCTTGAAAAATATTCATTACACCTAGTTGCTTCCCTTCGTCATCTATTACTCTAACTTCTTTAGCCCTTATGAAATTGTTTATTAATATTTTATCCAAATAATTCTTATTATTTATTATTATCTATAATTTTAGCAAAATTGGTGGAGATGGGGAGGTTGAACTCCCGTCTAAAAAGTTTTTTAGAAACAAATCTACAAGTTTAGCTTATTTTTGTTTTTGAGCATTAAATAAAAAATGAGCAAAATTTTTAATGCCTTATCTCCTTAATTTTGATAATTTATCGGAGAAGTAAATTATCTATCCTAATAATATAACACCTTCATTCATTTATTAGGAGTCAATGATGAAGATGGCATTAAGCTATTGCTAATGCTGGTTGTCTATTAAATAAATTGGCAACTATAATTTTTCTAAAATTTTGACGAGATTTTAGAAAACTCAACTTGCATTGTTTAAAAGAACAAATCATCGAAACTTGCATCCCCTTATTTGTTTAATTCACGATTAACCTCTCTTTCGACATCCCTGTTTTTTATTTTTTCTTTTTTGTCATATTTTTTCTTTCCACGAGCTAATCCGAATTCAATCTTTATTCTACCACTATTATCATAAATTTTCAAGGGTATTAGAGAAAAACCCTTTTGTTTTGTTCTACCCATCAGATAATCTATCTCTTTTTTATTTAATAAGAGCTTTCTTAATCTTTCTTCATTATAGTCAGCCCCAACGTTTTTTGGTTGGTATGGAGGTATTTTAACTCCTATTAAATACGGTTCTGCGTTTCTAAAAGTTATAAACGTTCCATTAAGATTAATGTGTCCAGTTCTGATAGATTTTACTTCTTGCCCAAACAAAACTAACCCTGCTTCAAATTTTTCAAGGATTTCATATTCAAAACCAGCTTTTTTATTTTCAGAATAGATTTTCATAGGTTTATTATAGCACAAAATTTTATATTGACAAGATTTGGCTTCTGTGATAGGATTTTTATAGTTCTTCTTCTACAAATGTCACCTCATATGGAGAAAAGATATGTTAAGTCACATTGTGTTGTCTAGCGATGAACTCATCGAAGCTATCCAATCATATCTTCAAGAAAAACGGGGGCCGCGAATTTTGGTGACAGCTACGGAGGTTAATCCTGAATCCGTTACTGTTACTTGTGAAGAGGAAGACATAGAGAGTGATGGATTCGGATCTCACTATTAGAGGATCTTATCCAGTCAACTTTTTGCCATCTTATATCCCGATCAGATTTATCTGGTCGGTTTTTTTATGCCTAAAATCTTTATTTTTGTGCCCCTTTATGCTAAAATTTTTAAATATGCAAAACAAAGAAACAATTATAATTTCATTGGGAGGGAGTTTGGTTGTTCCTGAAGAAATTGATACAGAATTTTTGAAAAACTTTAAAAAGGTTTTACAGAAGTATTTAAAATCCAAAAAATTTATTATTTTAGTTGGTGGCGGAAAGGTTTGCAGAAATTATTTAAAAGCACTTTCTAAGTTTGGGATGAAAGATGCTGATAGAGAGTGGCTTGGGATTAAGATTACAAGATTAAATGCAGAAGTTGTAAAACAAGTTTTTGTTAAAAATTCTTATAATAAAGTTTTTGAAAATCCAAAAGAAAAAATAAAAACAAATAAAGAAATTGTTGTGGGAGCTGGCTGGAAGCCTGGATGGTCAACAGATTACATTTCTGTTTTAACGGCAAAAATTTATGGAGTTAAAACTATAATCAATTTAACAAATATTGATTATGTTTATGACCTGCCTGCCGGCAGGCAGGTAAAAATCAAGCCAGACTTTACGAACGCTAAACCCTTAAAAGAAGTAAATTGGAAAGATTTTCAAAAAATTGTTGGTACAAAATGGACGCCTGGATTGTCTGCTCCATTTGATCCAAAAGCTTCATCGCTTGCAGGTAAATCAAAAATGAAAGTGGTAATTATAAATGGAAGCAAATTAAAAGAATTGGAAAAGTTTTTAAATAATAAAAAGTTTATTGGAACTATAATAGAATAAAAATATGTTGAGAGAAGAAATCAAAAAAATAATTTTAATGGCAGTTGAAAATTTGAAAGAACAAAAAGATTTTGAAAAGATTTTTGTTCAAGAGATTTTAATTGAGCACCCAAACGAAAAAATACGAGGCGACTATTCAACCAGCGTTGCTTTTACAATTGCAAAACAAATTAATAAAAATCCATTTGAGGTTGCTACATTATTAAAAGAAGAAATTGAAAATCAAAAAAATAATTTTGAAAAAATAGAAGTTGTTAATGGCTTTGTTAACTTTTTTATTGCAGAAAATTATTTACAAAAACAGATAAATATTATTTTAAAAGAAAAAAACAAATTTGGAAATTTAAAAATTGGAACAAGTAAAAAAGTAAATATAGAATTTATTTCAGCTAATCCAACGGGTCCTTTAACTTTAGGAAATGGAAGGGGAGGGTTTTGTGGAGATGTTTTGTCTAATGTTTTATCTAAATCTGGGTATAAGGTCATAAAAGAATATTATATTAACGACACAGGAAACCAAATAAAAGTTTTAGGCCATTCTGTTTTGGGTGATGCAGAAGCTGTGTACAAGGGAGAATATATTTTAAACTTAAGAAATAAAGTAAAAGATACCGATGCAGAAAAAGTTGGTGAGCTTGCAGCGGGGCTTATTTTAAAAAACTCTATAAAACCATCTATAAAAAAGATGGGTATAAAATTTGATGTATGGTTTTCTGAAAAAGCTTTATATAAAAAAAAAGAAGTTGACAAAGCAATTGCCGAATTAACAAAAAAAGGATTTACATATGAAAGCGAAGGGGCATTATGGTTTAAGTCTAAAGATTTAGAAGACGATAAAGACAGGGTTTTAATACGAGCCGACGGGATAAGAACATATTTTGCATCTGATATTGCTTATTTAAAAAATAAATTTGAAAGAAGATTTAACAGCCTTATTTTTTTTGTAGGAGCAGACCATCATGGGTATATTCCTCGTGTTAAAGCAGCGGCTACCGCATTGGGATACGATAAAGAAAAAATAGATGTTATGGTTATGCAGTTAGTTAAACTTTTTGAAAACGGGCAAGAAGTTAGAATGTCTAAGCGAACAGGAATTTATGTGACAATCGATGAACTAATTGATGAGGTTGGCTTGGATGTAGCAAGATTTTTCTTTTTGGCTATTAGTCCAAATACCCACATGAATTTTAATTTGGATTTAGCAAAAGAAAAATCAGAAAAAAATCCTGTGTTTAAGATTCAATATGCGTATGCTAGAATTTGTTCTATTTTAAAAAAGTCTGGTAAAAAATTAAACTTAAAACCAGATTTTAAAATATTAAACCATTCAAGTGAATTAGATTTAGTAAGAGAGTTTATAAAATTGCCAGAAGTTATAGAAGATATTGCAAATGATTATCAGCTTCAAAGATTGCCACAATATGCAATGGATTTATCAGATGCGTTTCATAAATTCTATGAAAACTGCAAAGTAATTTCTGAAGACAAAAAAATGACAGAAGCTAGATTGGCCTTAATATTATCTACAAAAATAGTTTTGAAAAATGTATTGGATTTAATGGGAGTATCAACTCCAGAAAAAATGTAATCATTATGAAATTGAAAAATCACTACTATATAATGAGGCACGGTGAAGCAAAGTCAAACGTAAAAGATATTGTTTCTTCTTGGCCAGAAAAATTTAAAAATCCCTTAACAAAAAAAGGAAAAGAAAAAGTAAAAGAAACTGCAAAAGTTTTGTTAGAAAAAAATATAGATTTAATTTTTTCTTCTCCACTTTTGAGAGCAAAACAAACATCTGAGATTGTTGGAAAAAAATTAAAACTGAAAGTAAAATTTGATAAAAAATTAAAAGAAATTGGATTTGGTACTTTTAATTCTGAATCTATAGAAAAATTTGTAAGATTTTTTGAAAGCAGAATAAAAAGAATAAATTATAGCACGCCAAAAGGTGAAAGCTACTCAGATGTTTCAAAAAGAATGATTTTATTTCTAAAAGATACAGAAAAAAAATATAAAGGAAAAAATATTTTAATAGTAAGCCATCAAGCACCACTCTTTCTTTTAGAGGGACATATTGAAGGATTGTCTTTGAGAGATATTATTGAAAACTTTCCACAGGAAAGAATGCTTCATAAAGCACAATTAAGAGAATTAAATTAATATGCCATATAATTTTTCGGAAGAAGAGCAAAAAATTTTAAAATTTTGGGAAGAGAATAAAATTTTTGAAAAAAGTTTGGAACAAACAAAAAACAAAAAACCGTTTGTGTTTTTTGATGGTCCTCCATTTGCCACAGGTACTCCACATTATGGCCACTTACTTCAAAGCGTGATTAAAGATGCAATTCCCCGATATAAAACTATGCAGGGTTTTTATGTTGAAAGACAGTGGGGTTGGGATTGTCACGGACTACCAATAGAAAATATTGTTGAAAAAAATCTTGGCACAAAATCAAAGAAAGATATTGTGGAAATGGGAGTTAAAAAGTTTAATGATTTATGTAGGAATCAAATTTTTACTTTTATAAATGAATGGGAAACAATAATACCTCGTTTTGGCAGGTGGGCAGATATGGTGCATCCTTATCGCACTATGGATTTTGAATATATGCAGTCAGAATGGTGGGCATTTAAAGAATTATATAAAAAAGGTCTTATTTATGAAGATTATAGGTCAATGCATATTTGTCCAAGATGCGAAACTACTTTAAGCCAGGGCGAAGTTGCAGAAGGGTATAAAGATATTAAAGATTTGTCAGCTACTGTAAAATTTAAAGTTAAAAATCCTGAAAAGCACGGATTCCCAGAAAATACTTATTTTTTGGCGTGGACAACAACACCATGGACTTTGCCCGGAAACGTAGCTTTGGCAGTTGGAGCAAAAATTAAATATGTATCTTCAAAAAGGGAAACAACAAATGGGTTCGAAACTTGGATTTTTGCAAAAGCACTATATGAAAAATTTGGGTTAGAATTAGATTTTAATGGAGCTGTGGGATATTTGCCAGAAGATATAGATGGCAAAAATTTGGTTGGTTTAGAATATGAGCCATTGTTTAATAATTACGCAAAAGACGAGAGTTTAAAGAATAGAGAGAATGGGTGGAAAGTGTATTCTGCTGATTTTGTAAATACAGAAGATGGAACAGGAATTGTACATATTGCTCCTGCATTTGGTGCAGATGATATGATGCTTGGTAAAAAAGAAAATTTACCATTTGTACAACACGTAAAAATGGATGGCACGTTTAAAGAAGAGATGGGAGAGTTAGCTGGTAAAGATTTAAAGCCTCGCGCAAAAAATAAGCCAGAAGAAATTCGTGAAACTGACTTAGATATGATACGAGCGTTAAAAGAAAAAGGACTTTTGTTTAATTCTGAAAAATACGAACATAGTTATCCGCATTGTTGGAGATGTGATACTGCATTATTAAATTATGCTACAAGCTCGTGGTTTGTTGCAGTTGAAAAAATAAAACCTACATTGTTAAAAACTGCAAAAAAGATAAATTGGTCACCTACACATATAAAAGAAGGAAGGTTTGGCCAGTGGTTGCAAGGAGCACGTGATTGGTCTATTTCTCGTCAGCGTTTTTGGGCAAACACAATTCCTGTGTGGAGATGTGACAAATGTAAAAAAGAAACTGTTTTTGCATCAGCTGAAGAACTTGAAAAGGCAAGTGGAGTAAAGGTTAATGATTTACATAAAGACGTAGTTGATGAAGTAATTTTTGAATGTAATTGTGGAGGTAAAAATAAGAGAGTACCAGATGTGTTAGATACTTGGTTTGATTCTGGCTCTGTACCATTTGCTACTTTACATTATCCCGTTGAAAATAAAAATAATCTAAAAAAGAGATTGCCAGCTGATTTTATTGGAGAAGCTCAAGATCAAACTCGTGCATGGTTTTATTACCAGCATGTTTTGGTTGGAGCTTTATTTGGAACAGAATCTTTTAAAAATTGTATTGTAACGGGAATAGTTTTGGCTGAAGATGGTAAAAAAATGTCAAAAAAATTAAAAAATTACCCTGACCCAATAGAGATGATAGAAAAGTTTGGAGCCGATGCAGTAAGATTTTATATGTTAAACTCTCCAGTAGTTCAAGCAGAAAATCTTTCGTTTTCTGAAAAGGGTGTTGGTGAAATTGCGAACAAAAATCTTAGTAGGCTTTATAACGTTTTTTCTTTTTATCAACTTTATCAAGACGGGACACCAGCAAAAGATACAAGCAAAAATTTACTTGATGTTTGGATAATTTCTCGCTTAAATCAATTAATAAAAAATACTACAGAGGGATATGAAAATTATCGCACTGACTTAGCAACTCGTCCTCTTACCGATTTTATTGATGAATTATCAGTTTGGTATTTGAGAAGAAGTAGAGAAAGATTTAAAAATCAAGGTAGCGATAAAAAAGACGCATTAGCCACTCTAAGATTTGTTTTGCAAAAAATTTCTTTGATTATGGCACCTGCTATGCCATTTTTTGCAGAATATATATTTGGAATAGTAAAAGAAAATAATGAAAAAGAAAGCGTGCATTTAATGTCCTGGCCAAAAGTTGATAATAGGAAAATAGATAAAAATTTAGAAGAAAAAATGACAGAAGTGAGAGAAATTGTAAGTTTGGCTTTAATGGGTAGACTTACGCTTAAAATAAATGTGAAGCAACCACTTAAAGATGTAAAAACTAGCATACAAAGATTAGATAAAAAAGATAAAGAATTTTTTGATTTAATAAAAGATGAAATTAATGTAAAAGAAATTATTATAATAGAAGAAAAAAATAATGATGGATCTATTAAAACAGAATTGAATCAACAAATTACAGAAGATTTAAAAGAAGAAGGTATTATGCGAGAAATTGTGAGAGCTGTGCAGGCAGAAAGAAAAAACCAAAACTTGGTGCCACAAGATAAAATTTCTGTTGAATTATCTTTATCAAAACCAGAGAAAGAAATTGTAGAAAAGAATGAAGAATTTTTTATGAAAGAATTTAGAGCAACAGAAATTATTTTAAAAGAAGAAGGTAAACAAAAAATAAATATTAAAAAAACATAAAAAGATACTAATTTGCCAAAGTAAATTTATATGATTAATTGTTGCAAAACAACAGGATTTGTTTTTAAAAAAGAAGATAATTCAGAGGCTGATAAAGTTTTCTTTATTTTTACCGAAGAACTTGGCAGGATTAAAATTTTTGGAAGGGCTATTAGAAAGATTAATTCAAAGTTAAAAAGCGGAATTGATATTTTTTCAATAGCTGAGATAGAATTTATTCAAGGAAAATCTAAAAAAACACTTACTGATGCAATTTTTATTAAAAATTTTACTAATGTAAAATCTTCCCCAAAAAGATTTGAAATTGCCAATAAGATTTCAAGAACAATAGATGATTTTGTAAAACAGCAAGAAAAAGATAGTCAAATTTTAAAATTATTAAAGACTTCTTTTGAAAAATTAAATGACAACAATTTAGAAAAGAAAAATTGCGATTTAATTTATTATTATTTTCTTTGGAACTTTTTTTCTATTTTAGGGTTTAAACCAGAAGTACAAAAGTGTGCAAGTTGTTTTTCAAATTTAGATCCAAAAAATATATATTTTTCTTGTATGGAGGGAGGAGTTATTTGTGAAAATTGTTGTAAAAATAATAAAGACGTGAAAATAATAGATTCAGATGTTATAAAAATTTTAAGATTGATTTTAAAAAACGAATGGTCAACAATAGCAAAACTGAAAATTAATTGTAATTGTTTAAAATCTTTAGAAAATATTTCAACCGAATATTATTTTTCTTTGTTAGAAAAATAGAGTAATATTATAATATATAAACATAATTATTTTTTCTTATTTATGAACATAAATAAAAAAACACTTTTTCTAGTTTTATTTTTAATTATAATCTTTATATTTGTAGGTTTTTGGATATACAGGGGAGGAGCATTCTCAAAAGAAATTTTAAGATTAGAAATTTTAGGACCAGAAACAGCTAATGTTGGAGAAGAAATTGAATACACTATAAAATATAAAAATAATGGAAATTTTGTTTTAGAAAGTCCAAAACTTACATTTGAAATGCCAGATAGCTCTTTAACGGAAGACGGAAAAACTAGGATAGTAAAAGAATTACAGGACATTTATCCAGGACATGAAGATTTTGTAAAAATTAAAACAAGGCTTTTAGGAAAAGAAGAAGACTTAAAAATTGCTAAAGCGTATCTTTCTTATACTCCAAAAAATCTAACAGCGAGATATGAATCAAATACTACTTTTACAACAAAAATTGGAATAGTACCGATAACTTTAGATTTTGACTTATCTTCAAAAGTTGAAAAAGGAAAAGATTTTCAATATTCTTTAAACTATTTTTCTAATATAGATTATCCCCTAGAAAATTTAAGCATAAAAATTGCAGAAGTTAATGGTTTTACAGTAGAATCATCTAATCCGTCTTCTTTAGATAATTTAGAGTGGAAAATTAAAGGTTTAAATAAAGCCGAGGGTGGCAGAATAACTATAAAAGGTAAAATTGATGCAGACATTAATCAAAATTTAATTTTTAATGCCAGTCTTGGTATGTGGCAGAATAATAATTTTGTTGTAATAAAAGAGGCAACAGCTAATGTAGAAACCATTCAATCAATGCTTTATATCTCTCAACAGATTAATGGTTCTGCAAATTATGTTGCATCTCCAGGAGAAAAATTAAATTATAAAATCTTTTTTAGGAATATTGGTTCGTCTGCTTCTGAAAATTTATTTATGATAGTAAGTCTTGATGGTCCAGCATTAGATATGACAACAGTTGAATCTGAGTATGGTCAAGTTCAACAAAGCGGAAATATGATTGTATGGGATTGGAAACAAACACCTCAATTAAAAAAAATTAATGTTCAAGAAGAAGTTAGTTTAGAATTTTCTGTAAAAGTAAAAAATGATTGGATGCCAGAATCCTCTAATGAAAATGATTTGATAATTTATAATCAAGTTAACATTTCTCAGATTACTCAAAAATTTAATATAAAAGTTAATTCTGGATTAATTATTTCTCAAACAGCATCTGGAGAGGCCACGCCTACAATAGGAGAATCTAATTTTTATAACATTGCTTGGAATATTCAAAACTACTCTAGTGATGCAAAAAACGTAAAAGTAAAAGCAATTTTGCCAAATGAAGTAAAATTGACCGGTGAAATTATGCCATCTAATGAATCTTCAAATTTTTCATTTGATTCAGTTAGTCGAGAAATAGTTTGGTCTGTTGGAGATATTTTGGCAGGAACTGGAGTGACGGGAGATCCAATTACATTATCATTCCAAATATCTTTAAATCCTACTGCTTCTCAAAAAGGATTTGTTGCTCCATTAATAGAAAAAGTTACTGTTTCGGGTGAAAATCAATTTACAAATACGACTATTTCATCAACAGCTTCTGCTATTGATACAAGCTTGGGAAATACTACATCTGGAATAGTTAAATAATAATTTTAATAAAAAACCCTGATTAACGGGGTTTTTTAGTTGAATTTTAACGACCAAAAGAGTAAGATAAATTAAATTTAAAAAGAAAATAATATGGCAATTAAAGAAGATAAAAAAATGGAATTAATGGAAAAAATAATTTCTCTGTGCAAAAGACGCGGATTTGTTTTTCCAGGTTCTGAAATTTATGGAGGACTTGCAAACTCGTGGGACTATGGACCACTTGGAGTGGAATTAAAAAATAATATAAAAAATCTTTGGTGGAAAAGATTTGTGCAACAAAGAGATGATATGGTTGGCATTGATGCAGCACTGATAATGAACACAAAAGTTTGGGAAAATTCTGGTCATCTAAAAACTTTTTCTGATCCATTAGTAGAATGTAAAAAATGTCATCAACGGTTTAGAAAAGATTTGTTGGAAGAAAATAAATGTCCAGATTGCAATGGAGAATTAACTGAATCAAAACAATTTAACTTGATGCTAAAAACCTTTTTGGGGCCGGTGGAAGATGCAGAAAACACAGTTTATTTTCGTCCAGAAACCGCTCAGGCAATTTTTGTGGATTTTAAAAATGTTTTAGAAACTTCCAGAAAAAAAATTCCATTTGGAATAGCACAAATTGGAAAAGCTTTTAGAAACGAAATTACTCCTGGTAATTTTATTTTTCGCACACGAGAATTTGAACAAATGGAAATTGAATATTTTATAAATGAAAAAGATTGGAAAAAATCTTTTGAATATTGGCAAGACCAAATGCAAGAATGGATGACAAAAGATTTGGGATTGGATAAAAAAAATATTTATGAATTGGATGTGCCAAAAGACGAATTGGCTCATTATTCAAAAAAAACAATTGATTTTGAATACGATTTTCCCTTTGGTAAAAAAGAACTTTATGGACTTGCCTATAGAACAGATTTTGATTTAAAAAATCATTATTCAGAACCACCATATGTTAACCCAGATACAAAAGAAAAATTTTATCCGCATGTGATTGAACCCTCTTTAGGAGTTGATAGATCTATTTTAGCTGTTTTATGTGATTCGTATAAAGAAGAAAACGACAGAATATTTTTGAAATTAAATCCTAAAATAGCTCCCTATAAAGTTGCAATATCTTGTTTGAAAAAAAATGATGAAAAATTAGTTAAAAAAGCAGAAGAAATTTATTATAATTTGAAAAAAGAAATTTCTTGTGATTTTGATAATAGGGGAAACCCAGGAAAATTTTATGGAAGTCAAGACGAAATTGGAACTCCATTTTGTGTAATGATAGATTTTCAAACCTTAGAAGATAGTACAATAACAATAAGAGATAGAGACACAACAAAACAAGAAAGAATAAAAATAGAAGAATTATTAAGTTTTTTACAAAATAGAATTTAATTATATGTATATACACAAAAAAACTACTTTAGAAAATGGATTAAGGGTAATTACAATTCCCATGGAGAGTGCTAATAGCGTGACAGTTTTGATTTTAGTTGGCACAGGATCCAAATATGAATCAAAAGATATAAATGGAATTTCTCATTTTTTAGAACATATGTTTTTTAAGGGTACACAAAAAAGACCAACTACTTTAGATATTTCTGAAACATTAGATAATATTGGAGGTGGGTATAATGCTTTTACTTCAAAAGAAGTGACTGGATATTGGGCAAAAGTTGATAAAAGACACTCAGATATTGCTTTAGATTGGATAACAGATATATTTTTAAATTCTAAATTTAATGTAGAAGAAATAGAAAGAGAAAAAGGTGTAATTATAGAAGAAGTAAATATGTATTTAGACACTCCAACAGCCTATGTATCAGATTTATGGGAGAAATTGCTTTATGGTGATCAACCAGCTGGTTGGATGGTAATCGGAGAAAAAGAGAATATTTTATCATTTAATAGGGAAAAAATAATAAATTATTTTAATAGTCATTACTCTTTATCTAATGTAGTAATTTGTGTAGCTGGAGCGATAAATCCAACAGAAATTGAAAATAAAATTAAAAATTATTTTAAAGATAAGAAGGTAGAAGAGTTTGGTAAAAAATTAAAAGTAGAAGAGAATCAAAAAGAACCAGGAGTGCTTTTATATCAAAAAAAGACAGACCAAACACATTTTTGTTTAGGCGTAAGGGCATATAGTTTAAATCATCCCCAAAGGTATGCATTGTCTTTGTTAGCAATTATTTTAGGAGGAAATATGAGTTCTCGACTTTTTATAAAAGTAAGAGAAAGGAGCGGTTTAGCTTATTCAATACATACATCTACTGATTGTTCCACTGATACAGGATATTTAGTAACACAAGTAGGAATTGATAACAAAAATCTGGAAAAAACTATCAAATTAATTTTGGAAGAATACAAAGATTTAAAGGAAAATAAAATTTCTGAAAAAGAATTACAAAAAGCAAAAGAATATTTAAAAGGAATAACTTCTTTATCTTTGGATGCATCTGATTATCAGGCATCTTTTTATGCAACACAAGAATTACTTGAAAATAAAATCTTAACTCCTGATGAAAAATTTGCAAAGATTGACGAAATTTCTATAAATGATATAAAAAATATAGCAGAAGATATTTTTGTTTCAGAAAAACTCAATTTAGCTGTTATTGGTCCGATAGAAGAAACTCAAAAAGAAAATTTAAAAAATATATTAAAATTATAAAAATAATTTAGATAAATTCATGGAAAAAGAGCAAACACTAGATATTTCTTGGAAGACCATATTAAAAGTGTTTTTAGCAATTTTCGCTTTTTATTTTATTTATTTGGCAAAGGATATTGCTTTGTGGTTTTTCTTTGGATTGGCAATTTCTATTTTACTTGATCCTGCGATAAATTTTTTAAGAAAAATGTGGATACCTAAAATGATAGCGATTTTACTTATATATACTTCCATTTTAGGATTATTAGGGGTTTTAATATATTTAATGGCACCAATTTTTATAATAGAATTAAAGCAATTTTCCGGATATTTACCAGAATATTTTAATAAAGTAAATCCTCTTTTGCAACAAATAGGAATTGATTTCGCAAATAGTTTTAGTGAGCTTTCTAGTTCATTGCTTGGAGGATTAGAAAAGAGTTCAAAAAGTGTTATTAGTGCAATCGTGGCTTTTTTTGGAGGAATAGCCTCTACGATAGTTATTTTAACCATATCTTTCTTTTTATCGTTAGAGGATAGAGGTCCAGAAAGATTTATAGCATTTATTTCTCCAAAAAAGTATCAAGAACATATTGTTACATTTTTTGAGAAAGCTCAAACAAAAGTGGCTGGATGGTTTGGAGCTAGGATAATGGCTTGTACTTTCGTCGGAATTGCAGCATTTATTATTTTCTATATTTTTGATATAGAATATGCACTTATGCTTTCTCTTTTATCTGGCGTTTTAAATTTTATTCCTTATATAGGTCCATTATTAACGGCAATTATATTACTAGTTTTTGTTATGGTTTCTTCTGGATCTTTGTTTATAACGTTATATGTACTATTGGCATTTTGGGCCATTCAAGTAATAGAAAATAGTCTTTTGACACCATTTCTAATGAAAAAAATGATTGATTTGCCTCCTGTATTAGTTTTGATTTCTTTATTAGTTGGAGCTAAAATCTTTGGTTTTTTAGGAACAATTTTTATTGTTCCAATATCAGGAATTGTTTATGAATTTATAAAAGAAATTATAGAAAAAAGAAGAGAAATTTTAGAACAATAATGTTAAAACTTTAGTAAGAGAATAGAAATAATAACTACAACTATTTGATTTAAAAATCTCCAAAAAATGGAGATTTTTTTATTTTTTAAAAAATGTATTTTTTTAGTGTGAAAACTATTAAGTTTTTTTAAAAAAATATTATGAAATAAATATTCTAGAAAAGTTATTCCATCTGGTAGTATTGCAAAAAAAGCACAAATCCAAACTTTAAAAGAATTATCAGATAACAGAAAAATAATTGATACTCCTAAAATAAAATCTGTAATTACTCTTAGAAAATCAGAAAATGATTTTTGCCATTGATTATTTTTTATATTTTCAATAGGATATTCAATATGGGGAAATATATCTAAAAAATAGTGGCTTAAAAAAGATAAAAGTATCGCTAGCCAAAAATATTTAATTCTTGAACCAATTGCGGCGCCGAATAAAAGATGGACTAGTATAATCATAGAAAAAATAGATTAAAAATGATAAAATCAATTTAAATTAATTATACCTTAATTATGTCTAAAGAAAACAAAAAATTTTATATTACAACCACATTACCATATATTAATGCAGATCCGCATATTGGTTTTGCTTTAGAAATAATTCAAGCAGATGTAATTGCACGTTATCATAAAAATTTAGAAGAGGAAATATTTTTTAATACAGGAGTAGACGAACACGGCTTAAAAATTTTTAGAAAAGCAGAAGAGAATAAGTTAACCCCAAAAGAGTATTGCGATATTTATGCCAAAAAATTTGATGATTTAAAACAAGCACTTAACTTAAGTTATAATAGTTTTGTAAGAACAACCGATGAGCATCACATAAAAACAGCTCAGGAATTTTGGAAGCGTTGCGAAAAGAATGGAGATATTTATAAAAAGAATTATAAAACTAAATATTGTGTTGGATGCGAGTCTGAAAAAACAGATTCAGAATTAGAAAATGATAGATGTTTAATACATCCAAATTTAGAATTAGAAATAATAGAAGAAGAAAATTATTTCTTTAAATACTCTAAATATCAAAAACAGCTTTTAGATTTTTACGATAATAATCCTGACTTTGTAATTCCTAATACAAAATTTAATGAAATAAAAGATTTTACAAAACGAGGATTAGAAGACTTCAGCGTTTCAAGATTAAAAGAAAAAATGCCATGGGGAATTGATGTTCCTGAAGACGATAAACACGTTATGTATGTTTGGTTTGACGCTTTGGTAAACTATATATCGGCTTTAGGCTGGCCTGAAGACTTGGAAAAATTTAATAATTTTTGGCCGGGATTACAGTTAGCAGGGAAAGATAATTTAAGACAACAAACTTCAATGTGGCAGGCAATGCTTATGTCGGCAGGACTACCTAATTCAAAACAAATTTTTATTCATGGATTTATAACTGCCAACGGATTTAAAATGTCAAAGAGTCTTGGCAATGTAATTAATCCTTTTGATTTAGTTAAAAAATATGGAACCGATGCTGTTAGATATTATTTATTAAGAGAAATTGTTGCAACCGAAGACGGAGATTTTACATATGATAAATTTGAACAAAGATATAATTCTGATTTAGCAGGAGGTATTGGAAATTTAGTTGCTAGAATTTTTGGTATTGCAAAAGAAATGAAAATAGAAAAAAATATTGCAACCGAAAAAACAAAACAAAAAATTGAAGAAATAAAAACTATTTATAATGTTGCATTAGATAATTTTAAATTTAATGAAGCTTTATCTGCTATATGGGAAATTATAAGTTATTGTGATAAATATATAAATGAAGAAAAACTTTGGAAAACAAAAGATTCAAAAGTAATAAGTGATTTATTTTTTGTTATTGATGAAATATCAGATTTAATAAATCCATTTTTACCAGATACTTCAGAAAAAATTAAAAAAATTCTTAAAACAAAAAAAGTTGAAATTTTGTTCCCTAGAATTATAGATTAGGGCATACTATTGACAGTTGCATTTTAAATTGATATAATATAAACAGTTTTTTAAATCAAGTCTAGGAGGGCTTGATAAAAATCAGACCCAGTTTCTTGTAAGGAGACGAAGATGTTGGTACTATCCAGAAAAAAAGATGAGAGTATTATCATCAACGATGATATTGAAATTGTCATCGTAGAAATTCGTGGAGACAAGGTTAGGCTGGGAATTACGGCTCCCAAAGAAGTGCCAGTACATCGGCGCGAAGTATTTGACGCAATTCAAGGCCAGGGAGGCATAGTTTCTCCTAGACGGACTCTTCCACACGTGGAAGAGAGCAACAGTGACGAGACATAGTCTTGTTATTCATATTAAGCAGGTGACCAATGGTTACCTGCTCTTTTTTTATGTAATACATTTTGTTAAAATATATCCATGATAATAGATACACATAGTCATTTAAATTTTAAAGCATACGATAATGATAGAGAAGATGTAATAAAACGCCTTAAAAATGAAGGCGTAGTTTGCATTGATGTTGGAACAAAGTTAGAAACTAGTAAAAGAGCAATTGAGCTTGCCGAAAAAAAAGATGGGATTTATGCTGCAATTGGAATGCACCCAATACATATAAAAACAGATTTATTTAAAATTAAAATGGATGAAGAGGAAGGCGCATTCCAGCCCCTTGGCGAAGAATTTAATAAAGAAAAATATAAAGAGCTGGCTAAATCTAAAAAGGTTGTAGCAATAGGCGAAATTGGTTTAGACTATTATTACAGACCAAAATCAAAAACAAAATTAGAAGATTTTAAAAATTTACAGAAAAAAGTTTTTTTACAACAATTAGAATTAGCAGAAGAATTAAATTTGCCAGTTTTGATTCATTGTCGAATGGCTCATAAAGACGTCTTAGAAATTATTAAAAAGTTTCAAGTTTCAAGTTTTAAGCTTCGAGGCGTTATTCATTGTTTTACTGGAAACTTAGAAGAAGCAAATCAATATATAAATTTAGGATTTTATTTAGGAATTAACGGAATAATTGATAAATTAGATTTAACAGAAGTAATAAAAAACGCTTCGTTAGATAAATTGTTGGTTGAAACAGATTGTCCTTATCTAACTCCAAAAGCGGAAGAAAATAAGAGAAACGAACCAATTTTTATTAAACACATTGTTAAAAAAATAGCTGATTTAAAGGGAATAAGCTTTGATGAAGTTGCCTATACAACTACTCAAAACGCAAAGGGTTTGTTCAAAATATAAAGACTTGACAAACCATTGTAATGGGTGTATAATTAATATATAGTAAAGTTTAGCACATTTACAGTTTGAAATACTTGCAAAATGTGGTTGTAGCCAAAAGATACTGAAAATTCGTTATTTTCTGGCTATAACTGCTATGTTAGCGGTTGGTACAAACCCGTTTTTAGGACAAGTTATAAAACATGTCCAAGAAAGGAGTAGACAATGTCTACTATGTATTCTGTCGGTCAGATGAATCAGTTGGCTGATGCTTTGGAGACTGCTGGATTTGTTCCAGATGATGTCACAAAACTTCGGTCTTTTCCCGGTCTTCGAGAAATCAAAAAAATTCTTGCTGGCTTCGCAGAAATTGTCACAATTAAGCACCTCATCGACTGCGACGCTGACCCGTATCTTCCCAAAGGTTGGAAGAAAGTTGTGAGCCACAAGAAAGGCGGAATGCTGGAGTGGAACCCCGCAAAGGTTTATCTCCACCTCTCGCTAAACCAGCAGAATGGTAAAACCATTCAAGGTCACAATCTCCGCAAGGAATTGGAGAACGAGCCAGTTCTCAACGCCAATGTTCTTGACTACTTGCTAGCCCATCCCGAGTTAATCCTTGAAGAATGGAAAGGAAAGTACATCTTTTTCTGGGGCACGATCTATCGCGGCTCGGGTGGCCGCTTGTATGTCCGTTACCTCCGCTGGGGTGGTGGTGCATGGAACTGGGGCTACAACTGGCTCGATGATAGTTGGGATTCTTACTATCCTGTTGCTTGTTCGCAAGTATCTTCTTAGAACTTTGTTCTTAATTTCTTGGACCTTGTCCTTGAACACTTTGGACTTAGTTTATAAAGCCCTGAAAATGTAAACATTTTCAGGGCTGTTTTATTATGTTAGAATAAAAAAGGAAAAGGTGAATATGTGGGAAATTACGGTTTTTCGCTACCGAATCTAGTTTTTATATATTGAGAACGCTTTAGATTAAGATTTTGAGCGGAGGATACATAAAAACTCTCAAAAAAGAAGATACTTGGTGTAAAATATTATGGTATTGTGATACCGAATCAGATTCAGCTCAGAGATTATTCAAAGAGCGGTGATATAGAAGATATTTTGCATATATCGCAACTCGGATGGCAACTTGTATGTCCGTTACCTCAACTGGGATGGTAGTGCATGGAACTGGAACTACAACTGGCTCGATAATAGTTGGAATTCTAACTATCCTGTTGCTTGTTCGCAACTTTCTTCATTTTCTCTCTCACTTTTTGAGAGAGTTTTGTTTTAATATTTGTCCTTGCCATCCCCCAAGCATTTTACCAATTTCATTAATTTTTAAAGAGATAGTAATATATTTTTTATTATCAAGAGATTTTGTTTCCCAAAGAATCATTAGAAATATTTTGAGAGTATCTATTTTTCTGATTGCAAAACGAACGAAAGGTAATTTTTCTGATTGATTAAGAAAGCTAGCAGTAATAATTGCTTCTAATGCATCAGCAAAAAATTTATCAATTTTTTCTCCGAGAGAATATTTGTGTGTTTTTGGTAAAATTACATAATTTTGATACCAAAAAAGATAAGTGTTTTTCAATTTTTCTAAAACAGGCAACAGTCTAGGGGGGGGTATTAGAAGCTTCACTTTTGTTAAATATATTTTGACTATGAAAATTGTTTTGGAACATAGTTATAAAGATTTAATTAGTATTGATAACCTGCTTTTAGCTTGGCAGGAATTTTTGAAAGGCAAGAGAAACAAAGCAGATGTCCAAAAATTCCAGTTTAATCTGATGGATAATATTTTGTCATTGTATTATGATTTAGCTAATAATAAATATAAACATAGAGGCTACCAACAATTTAAAGTTAATGACCCAAAACCAAGATTAATTCATAAAGCTAGTGTTCGTGACCGTTTATTGCACCACGCGGTATATCGTATATTATACCCGTTTTTTGATAAAACGTTTATTGCAGATTCATTTTCTTGCAGAGATGGCAAAGGAACACACAAAGCAATAAACAGATTTAAAGAATTATCATACATTGTTTCAAAAAATAATACCAAAACTTGCTGGATTCTAAAATGCGACATTAAAAAGTTTTTTGCCAGTATAGACCAAGATATTCTAATAAATATTTTAGAGCAACGCATATCAGACAAAGATATTGTAAACTTATTGAAAGAAATAATTTCCAGTTTTAAACCAAACGGTTTGCCTTTGGGAAATTTAACATCCCAGCTATTTGCAAATATTTACTTAAACGAGTTTGACCAGTTTGTGAAACACAAATTAAAAATAAAATATTATATTCGCTATGCTGATGACTTCGTAATTTTTTCAGAAGATAAAAAGTATTTGGAAAACTTAATTCAGATAATTAGATATTTTTTACAAACTGATTTAAAACTCACTCTGCACCCTGACAAAGTATTTATTAAAGCACTGTCTTCTGGTATGGATTTTTTAGGTTGGATTAATTTTGCAGACCATAGAGTTTTGAGAGGTAAAACTAGGAAAAGAATGTTCAGAAGAATAACAAAAAATTTGAGCATTGAAACATCAAATTCATATCTGGGCTTGTTAAAGCACGGGAATACTGGGAAGATTAGAGAACAAATTTTGAATATTTGCAAGCCTTCAAATTTTTAGTATTTATGCTATGATTAAACATAAATAATATTGAAATGGTTAAATATAATCCAAAGAAAATTGAATCTAAATGGCAGAAAAAGTGGTATACTTCAAAAGTATTTTCTGCTAAAAATAAATCTAAAAAACGTAAATTTTATTTACTCTTAGAGTTTCCATATCCTTCGGGAGACGGATTGCACGTAGGGCATTGTAGGCCATATGTTGCATTAGATGCTTTGGCAAGAAAGCGCAGAATGGAGGGTTTTAATGTTTTATTCCCAATGGGATGGGATGCTTTTGGTTTGCCTACTGAAAATTATGCAATTAAAAAAGGGGTGCATCCTTTAGTTGTGACAAAAAAGAATACAGACAATTTTAGAAGACAAATGAAAAGCATTGGGTTGTCTTTTGATTGGACAAGGGAAATAAATACAACCGATCCAAAATATTATAAATGGACTCAGTGGATTTTTTTGCAATTATTTAAAAGCGGTTTAGCTTATAAAGACAAAATTGCAATTAATTGGTGTCCTTCTTGTAAAATTGGGTTGGCAAATGAAGAGGTTGTTTCTGGAAAGTGTGAAAGATGTGGGACAAAAGTTGAAAAAAAAGAAAAAGAACAATGGATGATTAAGATAACAAATTATGCAGATAGACTGATTAAAGATTTAGATTTAGTTGATTTTCAAGATAGAGTAAAAATCCAACAAAAAGATTGGATTGGAGAGTCTCACGGAAATTTAGTAAAATTTTTAATAAAAGGAGCGGACGAACCTGTAGAAGTTTTTACAACTAGAATAGACACTATTTTTTCTGGTACTTTTTTAATTTTATCTCCAGAACATAATTTTATTGATAAATATAAAAATAAAATAGAAAATATTGAAGAAGTTTTAAAGTATAGAGAAGATGTAAAAAGTATTTCTGACATAGAAAGAACTAACGAAGAAAAAGAAATTACAGGAGTCGAACTAAAGGGAATTATTGCTGTTAATCCTGCAACAGGAGAAGAAATGCCAGTTTGGATAGCCGATTTTGTTTTAGCGCATTATGGAACAGGTGCTGTTTTTGCTGACGCACACGATAATAGAGATTTTAAAATGGCAAAAAAATATAGCATACCCTTAAGGACTTCTATAGAGCCAGATGATAAATTGTTGGCTTCTAAAGTTAAAAATTTAGAAGAGTGTTTTGAAGGAGATGGAATTTTATATAATTCATCAGAGTTTAATGGTATGCATTCTGAAGCTGCAAGGTTAGAAATAAGCAAATGGCTAAATTCAAAAGAAATGGCCGAACCAAGAATTAGCCATAAACTTCGTGACTGGGTTTTTTCTCGTCAACATTATTGGGGTGAGCCCATACCTATGGTTCATTGCTCAAAGTGTGGATGGCAACCAATAGATGAAAAAAATTTACCATTGGAATTACCAAAAATAAAAAAATACAAACCAACAGATACCGGAGAATCTCCATTGTCTGCTGTTAAAAATTGGGTAAATACAAAATGTCCAAAGTGTAAGGGTGCGGCTATTAGGGAAACGGATACTATGCCTAATTGGGCTGGATCTAATTGGTATTTTTTAAGGTATTTAGATCCTAAAAATAATAAAGAAATAGCAGAAAATAAATTATTAAGATATTGGATGCCGGTTGACTGGTATAACGGAGGAATGGAACATACAACTTTACATTTATTATATTCCCGTTTTATTTTTAAATTTTTATGGGATATAAAAGCAGTTCCTCAGGTCGTAGGTCCAGAGCCATATAAAAAAAGAACTTCGCATGGAATGGTTTTAGGAGAAGGTGGAATTAAAATGTCCAAATCAAAAGGAAATGTTATAAATCCAGATCAAGTTATTAAAGAATATGGTGCTGATACATTAAGAGTTTATGAAATGTTTATGGGTCCATTTGAGCAAATGATTCCTTGGGATACAAAAGGAGTTGTTGGTTCTCGCCGATTTTTAGAAAAAATTTATAAATTAAGTTTAAACAATAAATTTGTAACAATTAGCGATGATAATTTAAAACGGGCACTAAACAAAACAATAAAAAAAGTTTCTGAAGATATTGAATTGATGAAATTTAATACAGCAGTTAGTTGCTTAATGGAATTTGTGAATTTATGGAATTCTTCACAAAAAGAATTAGATAAAAAAGACCTAGAGTCATTTTTAAAAATTTTGTCTACGTTTGCTCCACATATGTCAGAAGAAATTTGGAATCAAATGAAATTTAAAGGATTATGTTGTGATCAAAAATGGCCTAAATATGAGTCAAAACTAATAATTGCAGATAAGGTTTTATTAATTGTCCAAGTAAACGGAAAAGTTAGAGATAAAATAGAAATTGAAGTTGGTACTTCTCAGAATCAAGCAGAAAAATTAATTAAAAATAATGAAAAAATTAAAAATATCATTGGGCCAAAAGAAATCAAAAAAATAATTTTTGTGCCAAATAAATTAATAAATATAGTTATATAAATAATATGCAAAAAAAAGAAGTTTTATTAGGAAACGATGCAATAATAAGAGGAGCATTGGCCTCTGGAGTAAGTTTTGTCTCTGGATATCCTGGATGTCCTTCAGCAGAAATTGGAGACGACTTTGCAAAAATTGCAAAAGAAAATGGAGTTTATGTGGAATGGTCATCAAATGAAAAAACAGCTTTGGAGGCAGCCATTGGAGCTAGTTTTTCTGGATTAAAATCATTGGTGAATATGAAAAGTTTTGGAATAAATGTTTGTTCTGATGCGTTATTGCCATTGGCTTATACTGGTACAAAAGCTCCTATGGTAATTGTAGTTGCGGATGATCCTTCTTGTTATAGTTCTGCTCAGTCTGAACAAGATTCTAGAATATATGCATACTTGTCTCACATTCCCGTTTTGGATCCTGCAGATCCACAAGAATGTTACGAATTTACAAAATTAGGTTTTGAAATTTCTGAAAAGTATAATATGCCCGTAATTTTAAGAACCACAACAAGAGCTGCACACCAAAGAGCAATAGTTTTATTTGAAGAAAACAAAAAATCAGAATTTAAAAAAGGGGAATTTTTAAAAAATCCTCATCAATATTGTACGATGCCTCCAAGAGTTTTGGAAATGAAAAAAGAACTTTTGGAAAAAATTAAAAAAATTCAAAATTTTGCAGAAAGATCAAAAATAAACAAAATTGTTGGAAATAAAAATTCAAAAATAGGAATAATCACAACAGGAGTTTCCTTTTTGTATTCTATGGAAGCAATAAATGAAATGGCGCTAGATTTACCAATTTTAAAATTGGGTTTTTTTTATCCTTTGCCAGAGAAAATGATAGCAAGTTTTATCAAAGGAAAAACTGATTTATTGATTGCAGAAGAAACAGAGTCGCATATAGAAAAAGAAATTATTAGAATTGCAAAAGATATTAATCCTAAAATTAAAATTTTTGGGGGAAATTTATTATCAAAAATTGGAGAATTAAATTCAGAAGAAATTTGTTCGGCTTTATCAAAAATAACAAAAAAGAATTTTAAAAAGTTTTCTCTTAAAAAAATAGATTTACCAAGAAGAACAGCAAGATTATGCGAAGGTTGTCCATATTGGTATATTTTTCCAATAGTTAAAAAAGTGGCTCCAGAAAATACAATTTTTGGAGGAGACATTGGATGTAATATGATGGGAATTTTACCACCACATTCAATGTATGACTATATATTTTGTATGGGTTCTTCAATTGGAATTTCTCATGGTATTAAAAAATCTACAAATCAAAAGGTAATTTCTTTTATGGGAGATGGAACATTTTTTCATTCTGGAATTGAAGGCATAATTAATGCAGTTTATAACAAATCAAACCCATTAATGATTGTTTTAGATAACAGAATCACAGCAATGACAGGACACCAAACAAACGCAGGGATGGGAAAAACAATTATGCAAGAAGACACAGAAGAATTACAAATCGCAGATATTGCAAAAGCTTGTGGAGTAAAACATATAAAAGTATTAGATCCAATAAATCAAGAAGAGTTTGAAGAAACTATTAAAGATTTTTTAACAAAAGACGAAATTTCTTTAATTATTTGTAAAAGAATTTGTGCACTACTTGAAAGAAGATTAAAAAATAAATAAACTATTATGGAAAAAAATTTTAATTTAATAATAAATGGAGTTGGCGGACAAGGAGTTATTACGTTATTATCTTTGATTGATCAAGCTGTAATGATTGAAGGATACGATGTAAAGTCTTCTGAATTACACGGACTTTCTCAAAGAGGAGGAAGCGTTGAAACTCATATAAGATTTGGCAAAAAAGTTTATTCTCCTCTAATCGCAAATGGAAAGGCTGACTTTATAATTTCTTTGGAAATATTAGAAGCATTAAGAGAAACAGTAAAGGCTGGAAATCAAACAAAATTTTTAATAAATGATTTTTTATCACCTTTTCAGGGATCTCTGTCCGAAAAAGAGATTAAAAGTCAACTTGGTTTAGTAAAGAATGAAAAATATTTTGTATCGGCATCCAAAATTTGTAAAGAAAAATTACAAAATGAAATTGTAGGAACATTATATATTTTAGGATATGCTATTAATAACAATTTAATTCCAATCAAAAAAGAATCTGTGTTAAAAGCAATAGAAAATATTATTCCAGAAAAATATAAAGAAATAAATATTAAAGCATTTAAACTTTCTCATGATAACTAAAGTTGTAGTAGCCGCTGCGGGACAAGGAACTCGTATGCTTGAGTTAACAAAAAATCAGCCAAAACATATTATTAAAGTTCAAGATAAACCATTTTTATTCTATCTTTTAGACAATTTATTTTTATCCGGATATAGAGAAATAGTTTTAGTTTTAGGTTTTAAAGCAGAGTTAGTTGGAAATCTTCTGAAAAAATATTCACCTCCTAGCAATGAAGATTTTGAAATACAAATAGTTAATCAATATGATATTTTAGGTCCAAAAGAAAAAGAATATGGAACTGCTTGTCCATTAAAATGTGTTGAGGATTTAATAGATGAGAATTTTATTTATTTAAATGGAGATAATCTTTTTTCAATTGATGATTTGTCTTCAATGAATATTGATGACGAATATAATTATGTGGCGGGGTTAGAGCATTCTAATCCTGAGAAATATGGAGTTTTAATAAAAGACGGAAAAGATTTTTTAGAAAAAATTGTGGAAAAACCAAAAGATGATTTGGGGAATATTATAAATGCTGGTCTTTACAAGTTTACTTCAGAAATTTTTGAAAAATTGTGTTTAATTAAAAAATCTTCAAGAGGAGAATACGAAATAACAGATGCGATATCTCTTTTATCAGAAGAAAAAAAGGTAAAAATAAAAATAATAAAAGACTACTGGCTAGACTTTGGTTGTCCAGAAGATATTGAAAAATTGTCAGAATTTTTAAATGATAATAAAAAAAATAGAAAATAAAATAATAAACGAGGTTGTAAATTTTTTGAATAAGGGCGGAGTTATTATTTGTCCAACAGACACCGTTTATGGATTTTTAGCTGATGCCACAAATAAAAAAGCTGTAGCTAAAATATTTAAAATAAAAAACCGGCTAAGGTCAAAACCCTTGCCTGTTTTTATTAAAGATATAAAAACGGCAAAAGATTTGGTAGAAATAAACAAAGAGCAAGAAAAAAATTTAAAAAAGAATTGGCCTGGTAAATATACTTTTATTTTAAAGATTAAAAAGGACGTAAAGTTATTTGGAGTTGATAAGAAGACAATTGCACTAAGAATTCCTGAATATAAATTTTTAAACAGCTTATTGAAGAAAATAAATAAACCATTAGTTCAGACTTCGGCGAATGTTTCAGGCCAAAATGCTATGTTTAAAATAAGTGATATAATAAACCAATTTAGTAGCAAAGATATTTTGATAGTTGACGCCGGAAATCTTAAAAAATCTAAGTCATCAAAAATTATAGATTTAACAGAAAGTAAAATTAAAATTTTAAGAAAATGAAGTTAGCAAAACAAGATTTACAAATTGCAAAATTAATTGATTTAGAAACAGAAAGGCAAAAAACATCTTTAGAGATGATTCCTTCTGAAAATCATTCTTCGCCAGCTGTAAGAGAGGCTTTAGGGTCTTTGTTAACAGACAAATATGCAGAAGGGTATCCTTCAAAAAGATATTATGCAGGATTAAAATATTATGATGTTTTGGAAAACCTATGCATAGAAAGAGCAAAAAAGCTTTTTAACGTTGCTCACGTTAATGTTCAGCCATATTCTGGATCTCCCGCTAATGCCGCTGTTTATATGTCTGTTTGTCAACCAGGAGACACCGTAATGGGATTAGCCCTGCCAATGGGTGGACATTTGACTCATGGATGGAAAGTTAATTTTTCTGCTAAATTTTATAATTCAATTCAATACGGAGTTAATGAAAAAACCCAATTAATAGATTATGATGAGATTGAAAAATCAGCAAAAGAAAACAAGCCAAAATTAATATTTGTTGGAGCCACTGCTTATCCAAGAATTTTTGACTGGAAAAGGTTGGGAGAAATTGCAGACAGTATAGATGCTTATCTAGTTGCCGATATTGCTCATATAGCAGGACTAGTAGCGGGAGGATCCCATCCAAGCCCTGCACCTTATGTTCATTTAATTTCAACAACAACTCATAAAACCTTACGCGGACCAAGGGGTGGAATAATTATGGTTACACATAAGGGAGTAAAAAAGGATTCTGATCTGCCTAAAAAAATTGATAAAGCTATTTTCCCCGGATTACAAGGAGGTCCTCATATGCATCAAATTGCAGCCATAGCGGTTTGTTTAAAAGAAGCATCAACACCAACTTTTAAAAAATATGCCATTCAAGTTGTTAAAAATGCAAAAGCATTAGCAGAAGAATTAAAAAAGTATGATTTTAATTTAGTTTCAGGCGGAACAGATAATCATTTAATTTTAATTGATTTGAGAAATAAAAATATTTCTGGTGCAGAAGCACAAGATTTATTAGAAGAAGCGGGAATTACAATAAATAAAAATAACATCCCTTTTGATCCAGCTCCACCGTTCAAACCATCTGGAATAAGATTAGGAACTCCAGCATTAACTACTAGGGGAATGAAAGAAAAAGAAATGAAAATAATTGCAGAATGGATAAATAAAGTTATATCTAATCCAAAATTAGTTAAAAAGGTTAGAGCAGAAATAAAAACATTTTGTAAAAAATTTCCACTTCCTAAATAATTTTAATCCAAAATAAGAATAAACCAATATGATAAATTTAGATTTATATTTATTTAATTTAATAAATGGATTTGCAGGAAAATGGCTGTGGCTAGATAATCTAGAAATGTTTTTTGCTCAATATTTTGAATGGTTTTTGTGGTTAACATTAATTTTATTTTTAGTTATAAATACCAAAAAGAATTGGAAAATGTTTTTAGAAGCATTTTTAGCTGCAATAATTTCAAAATTTATTTTAGCTGAAATTATTCGTTGGATATGGTTTAGACCTAGGCCATTTGTTTCTTTAAATTTTATTCCACTTATAAGTCAAAGCGCAGAAGAATCGGCATTCCCATCTGGACATGCGTCTTTTTATTTTGCACTATCAACGATTGTTTATATTTATAATAAAAAAATTGGAATTGCGTTTTATATTGCAACTATATTAATTACTTTTGCTAGAATTTTTACTGGAGTCCATTGGCCAGCAGACATTTTAGCAGGAGCTGGACTAGGTATATTAACAGCCTGGGTTATTAATAAGTTATTAAAAAAATATGGTAATAAAATAATTAAAGGTTATTAAATTGACTTTTTTGTTATTCTATGTTATATATTATATAGTACTTTATACTTATTAACTTGGAGAAAAAAATGAAAATTGTATTTTTAGGAGTTGGAGAGGCTTTTGATGAGAATCAATCAAATAATTCTAGTCTTGTCATAACAGATAAGGCCTGTCTATTGGTTGATTGCGGATTCACAGTTCCACCACAGTTGTGGAAATATAGCGAAGATCCAAATTTGCTTGATGGTGTTTACATTAGCCATCAGCACGCAGATCATTTTTTTGGCTTGCCAGCTTTGCTGTTGCGAATATGGGAAGGAGGTAGAGTAAAACCATTTATTATCATTTGCCAAAAAGGATTAAAAGATTCTTTTGGTCAATTTATGGAAATGGCTTACGCTGGCTTTATGGCAAAATTCGGTTACGAAATTTTGCTGGTTGAATCTGGAAAAGGCAAAAAAACCGATTTTTACGGATTGGAAATGTCTTTCGAAGAGACAATTCATTCGAGCGAAAATTTGGCTGTCAAAATTACTGATGGCCAAAAAACCTTTGCCTACAGTGGTGATGGCTCTCCTTTGGCGGATACGGGATTCTACAACAAAACAGATTTGCTCGTGTTGGAAACTTATAAATATGACGAGCAAATTATAGGACACTCTTCAATGGTTTCGGCTGTTGCTTTTGCGGAGGCTAATAATGTGAAATGTCTTGCAATGACTCATATTAACCGAGATTTACGCAAAAATGATTTGCCCAAAATCGTGAGCCAACTCAAAAGCGATAATGTCAGAATTATAATTCCGGGGTCGTTTCAGGAATATGTTCTGTAAAGCAAAAGCGTCAGGCTTTTATTACCTGACGCTTTTTATTTATGTGCCCGAGGTGGGAGTTGAACCCACAAGTCCAAAGGACATGCGATTTTGAGTCGCACGCGTATGCCAGTTCCGCCACTCGGGCATGTTTAAATATTTTTTAAGTACTCTTTTCCAAATCCAGATTTTAAAAATTTTTCTCTGTTTCTTGCTTCAATGCGATTAGAATATTTTTCAATTAACATCGTTTTGAATGGTCTGTATGGTTTTGTTGTTTTTTCATACCCCCTGCAGTGTTCATTTATTCTTCTATTAGGATTGTTTGTGATACCAACGTAAATATAATTTCTTATTTCACTTTTTATTGCATAAGTGTAATACATGATAAGATTTTGAGCCTGCCTGCCGGCAGGCAGGTCGCACGCGTATGCCAGTTCCCTGCCTACCGGTAGGCAGGCGCCACTCGGGCATTTATATTTAATATTTTGCCATATTTTTATCTTTTTTTCAAGACTATTTCCAAGAGGCATCAATTACTCTATCCGGAAATTTTTCTGCGAGTTTTTGAAAATTTTTACAAGAAACTCTATGTAAAACAGCAGACCTATATAATGTTAAATATGCTTTTACTTTATCTCCTGGTTCGGGCTTACAGCACTTGGCTATATTAATTAACATTCCTTTTTCACCGGCTAAATAGATATGTCTTACTTGTTCTTTTTTTGTTTTTTGTTTTTTATCTCTTTTTTTTGTTACAGTTTCTTTAATTTCAACAAATTTTCTTTTAATAAAACTAGTAATAGGAGATTTGAATGAGATTTCTTTTTGTGCCAAAGCTTTTTTAATTTGACTCTCTGCAAGGCTTGTTTTAACGAATCTTAACCAATCTTGAGATGGGCTTTTTCTTTTATTTGTTATAATTTCTACAATATCTCCATTTTTTAATTTATCTGACAATGTAGTAATCTTCCCATTAACTTTTACTGATTCGCAATGATCTCCAATTTCAGAATGTATAGCATAAGCAAAATCAATTGAAGTAGAGTCTTTTCTCAAAACAATAATATCTCCCTTAGGAGTTAAAGCAAAAACCTTATCTTCAAAAAAGTTGATTTTAAAAGTTTTCCAAAATTCCGGAATATTTTTAATCCATTCAAAATTTTTACTGTCTTTTATAAGATCTATTTTTTCTTTATATGACCAATGAGCACAAATACCATATTCTGCTTCTTTGTGCATTTCGCTTGTTCTTATTTGTATTTCAGTAATTTTGTTTTCGTCAGATAAAATAGTTGTATGCAAAGACCTATATCCGTTTAGTTTTGGCTTTGCAATATAATCATTTATTTCTTCAGAGATCGGTTTAAAGTGTTTATGAATTATACCTAATACTCGATAACAACTTGAAACATCGTCTAGAATTATTCTTAAAGCAAAAAGATCATGAATTTTTTTAAAATCCATATCGTGCCTTAATAGTTTTCGGTATGTGCTCCAATAAGATTTAGCTCTATAATTTATTTCTATTGCTTTTACGCGTTCTTTTTTAAAGATTTTATTTAATCTTAAAATAAATTTTTTTAAATACTTTTGTCTTTCTTCATATTCTTCTTTGATTTCCTCTTTTAGCCAATTAAACTTTTCTGGAAATAAAAAACGAAAAGAATTATCTTCAAGCTTTCTTCTTATTTCACTTAATCCTAATCTATTAGCGATTGGTACAAAGATTTGAAAGGTTTCAAAAGAGTATAACTTTTGTTTATCCTCAGAAAAATTTTGCAAAAAGTTTAAACCATCCAGCCTAGAAATAAGTTCTACTAAAACTACTCTTAGATCTCCAGCAATAGCCAAAAACATTCTTCTTGTATTTTCAATTTTATCTTTTGAGAAGTTTTTTTTGTTCGTTATATCCAGCATTAATGGATATCGAATTTTTGAAAGTTCCGTAATACTTTTTACCAAAATTGATATTTCTCCGCCAAATTTTTTATTAATCATTTGCAAAACATTTTGTTTTGCCGAATCTGGGATATCATCTAAAACATCATGTAATAAAGCAAAAGCTACTGTTGTTGGGTCTAATCCCATTTCGTTTAACATTGTTGCGACCCTTAAAGCATGATTTATATAATTTTCGCCCGAAAATCGATATCTATCTTTATAGGCTTCTTTTGCAAACTCAAAAACATCACTAATTAATTTAGGTTCAGAGTTTTTTTTGATTAATTTTTCTATTGTATTCTGCATTAGTTAGACAGAATATTTTTATTTATTTCTCTTTTGCAAAATCACACTCCTTGTTTGAACACTTAATTTTATTTTTTTTCCACTCTACTAAAATAGAGTCGCATTTAGGGCAGAATTCATTTACTGGTTTATCCCATAAGGCAAAATCGCATTTTGGAAACTTATTACAGCCATAAAATATTTTACCCCTTTTTGTTTTTCTTGAAACAACATCTCCTTCTTTGCATTTTGGACATTTTATATTTAATTCCATTTTTTTATTTTCTATAGATTCGGTGTGTTTGCATTCTGGAAATTTTGAGCAAGCATAAAACCTTCCAAATCTTCCAAGTCTTTCTATAACAGGAGATCCGCACTTTGGGCATTTTTTATCAGTTTTTTTTATAAGATCTTTTTTTTCTACTTCATCATATTTTTTCTCTAAATTTTTTGAAAAAGGAGTATAAAAATCTTTTACTGTTTTTTGCCAGGTGTCTTTTCCCTCGGCCACTTCGTCTAACTCATTTTCCATTTTTGCAGTAAAATCTATATCAACAATTTCTGGAAAATTTTTGATTAAAACATCATTTACTATTGTCCCCATTTCGGTTGGTGCAAATCTCTTTTGTTCATTTTTTTCAACGTAATTTCTATTTTGAATTGTAGTTAAAGTAGGTGCATAAGTTGAAGGTCTGCCAATGCCATATTTTTCAAGAGCTTTAATCAAACTTGCTTCATTATATCTTGCCGGAGGTTCTGTAAAATGTTGTAAAGAATCTAATTTTAATAATTCTAAAGAGTCCTTATTAGATAATTCAGGAAGTTCTTTTTCTTCAAATTTTATTGGATATACTTTTAAAAATCCACTAAATTTTAATGTTTGCCCATTTGTTCTAAACGTATATTCTTTTGCTTTTATATCTACCGCCACTGAATCAAAAATAGCAGAGGTCATTTGAGAGGCAACAAATCTTTGCCAAATTAATGTATATAACTTTAATTGCCTTGGGTCAATTCCGCTAAGAGATTCAGGGTCTTTGTCCACATATGCTGGTCTTATAGCCTCATGAGCTTCTTGAGCAGAACCGCTTTTCGTTTTATATTTTACTGGAGTTGCTGGACAATAATCATTTCCATATTTCTTAGAAATAAATTCTTTAGCAGCCAATAAAGATGATTCGGATAAGTTAAAAGAATCTGTTCTATGATAGGTGATATGACCTTCTTCATAAAGCTTTTGTGCTAATGCCATTGTTGCCTTTGATGAAAATTTAAATCTCTGCCATGCAGCCTGTTGTAATGTGCTAGTTGTAAATGGAGGAGCCGGATGTTTTTTTGTTTCCTTTTTTTCTACACTTTCCACAATATAGTCAGCTTCTTTTAAATCCCGTAAAATTATATCAGCATCTTCGTTGTTTTTGATATCAAGCTTATTGATTGTTTCTCCATTTTTTCTTGTAAGATTTGCAGTAAACTCTTTATTATCCTTTTTAAACAACGCTTCAATACTCCAATATTCTTCTGCAATAAATTTTTTAATTTCGTTTTCTTTCTCAACTATTAATCTTACTGCTACAGATTGAACTCTACCGGCTGAAAGGCCTTTTGAAATTTTTTTCCATAAAAATGGAGACAATTTATATCCCACAATTCTGTCTAAAATTCTTCTGGCCTGTTGCGCATTAACTAAATTAAAATCAATATGACGTGGATTTGCTAAAGCTTTTTCTATAGCTGTTTTTGTAATTTCATGGAAAACAATTCTTTGTGGATTGTCTAATTTTAAAGCTTCTTGAAGATGCCAAGCAATAGATTCTCCTTCGCGGTCTTCATCAGTTGCCAAAATAGTTTCATCAGCTTTTGCTGATTCTTTTCGTAGCTCAGAAACAACTTTTTTTGCTTTAGTTGGAATAATATACTCTGGTTCAAAGTTTTTTTCAACATCAACTCCAAGTTTTGCTTTTGGTAAGTCTCTTACATGTCCAAAGGAAGATTTTATTTTGAAATCATTTCCTAAAAATTTTTGAATTGTTTTTGCTTTTGTGGGCGATTCAACGATTACAAGTTTCATTTTTTAAATTAATTTTATGGTTTTTATAATATCTATATATAAACTATAACACAAAAATTAGCAAACTTTTTATTTTCTTAATTTTTCTACGGCTTCTGATAAAATTTGAGAATACAAATTTAAACCAATTTTATTTATAGTTCCTGATTGTTCTTTACCTAAAATATTTCCTGCCCCACGTAATTCTAAATCTTTAATTGCTAATTTGTATCCAGATCCAAGTTCTTGTGCATCTTCTAAAGCTTGTAATCTTTCTTTTGCTAAAGGAGTCAAAGATTTTGGATTGTACAAAAAATATGCAAAACTTTCTGTACAAGATCTACCAACCCTACCACGAATTTGATGGGCTTGTGAAAGTCCAAACCTTGTGGCATCTTCTATTATAATAGTATTTACTTTTGGCATATCTAGTCCATTTTCAATAATTGTTGTTGCTAATAAAATATTTGTTTTTTCATTTTGAAAATCATCCATTATTTTTAATAATTGTTTTTCGTGCATTCTGCCGTGAATAACGCCAATTTTTGCTTTTGGTATTAATTTTTTAATTTCTAATCTAGCCTTATCAATTGTTTGTACTCTATTGTGTAAATAATAGATTTGCCCTTTTCTTTTTAATTCAGAGTTTATCGCTTTTTTAATTATTTTATTATTATATGGTAGCACTTTTGTTTTAACAGACTGTCTTCCTTGTGGAGGAGTCTGCATTAAACTAATTTTTTTAAAAGATGACATTGCTAAATAAATAGTTCGTGGAATTGGTGTTGCAGATAAGCTTAAAACATCAAGAGATAATTTTATTTGTCTTAATTTTTCTTTTTGTTTTACTCCAAATCTTTGTTCATCATCTATAATAAGTAGTTGTAAATTTTTAAATCCAATATCTTTTGACAAAATTCTGTGAGTGCCAATTACAATATCTACTCTGCCATCTTTTAAATCAGAAATTATTTTTTTCTGTTCTGGTTTTTTTTGTAATCTTGAAAGCATTGCCACTTTTATTGGAAGTTTTTCAAATCTTTTTTTAAAAAAATTATAATGCTGATTGGCTAAAATAGTAGTTGGACAAATTAAAACCGTTTGTCTATTGTTGGAAGCTGCAAGCAAGGCGGTTCTTAAAGCTACTTCTGTTTTTCCAAAACCAACATCTCCACAAACAATTCTATCCATTGGTTTTGTTTTGGATAAATCTTTTTTAATATCTTCTATAGCCTGTAATTGATCTGGCGTTTCTTCATATTCAAAACCTGCTCGCAATTGAAAATCTAATTCATTGTCAGTAGAATATGGAGGACGTTTAGCAGTTTCTTTTTCTGCATATAAAGATAAAAGTTCTTTGGCAAACTTTTCAACATCTTCTTTAATTTTTCTTTTTGTTTTTTGCCAAAGCAAAGATCCTAATCTTGATACTCTTGGATTTGAAAATCCAACATATCTTGATAATTTTCTTTCTAATCCTAATGGCACGTAAAGTTTATCTCCTTTATCATATTCTAAGACATAATATTTTTGATTGTCCGAATCTGGAAAACTGAATTCTTTTATTTCTAAAAATTTGGCGATTCCGTGATCTAAATGTACTAGATAATCTTCTGGTTTTAATCCTTTTAAATCAGAGAATACTTTTTGAGAAGATAATCTTTTTTTCAAGATATCTTTAAATTTTTTTTCGTTGTCAATTTTTATGTTTGGTAATAGTTCTATTAACTCAACTTCATTTCCTAAAAAATCTAATCTTGTTGCGCAGTTTGAATTTATAGGAAAGACATCAATAAGCCCACCTCTTTGAGAAAATTCTCCAGGATTTTCAACCTTAAAAACTCTTTCATATCCCATTTCATCAAGCTTTCTTAAAAATTGAGAAAAATGAAAATTTTGATTTTTCTCTAAAAAAATTATATTGTCTTGAAAAAAAGACTGTGTTTTACTGGCCTGTAATAATTCTTCAATATTTTCTTCAAACCAAAAAAACTCCTTTTCTAGAAAGTAGGGGGTAATTGAAACGATTAAAAGTTTATTTATTTCATTTGTTAAATTCATTCATTGTTTTATCTAAGCCTTCTTTAATCAACAAATCAATTGCTTGTGTAGCTTTTTCAATTGATTCGTCTACTGCTCCTTTTTCATCTTCTAAGAAATTTTCTAATACTATTTTTTTTGCTTCAATATCTTTTTGACTTGCAACTCCTACACGGATTCTTATTAGGTTTTCATTGCCTATATTTTTGATTATTGATTCAACTCCTTTGTGCCCTGCAGAACCTCTATCTTTAATTATTTTTATTTTTCCTATAGGCAAATCAACGTCGTCGTGGATAATAATAAGATTCCCCAAATTTTTATTTGATATTATTTTTTTAACAGCTTTTCCCGACTCATTCATAAATGTTTGGGGTTTGGCAAGGATTAGATCATTTTTTTCTGACATAAGTGATTCATATTTTTTTTGTAATTCAAAGTCAGGAAAGTTATTTTCTTTTGCAAACTTATCAATTGCCATAAATCCAATATTATGTCTTGTATTTTCGAATTTTTTTCCTGGATTTCCCAGCCCAATAATTATTGTCATAAATTTTTAATTTTAGCGTAGCGATATAAATTTTAATTTTAAGTTGTTTATATCACTTTATCACTTTTTAAATTTTTATAAAGTATTTTTAATAGATATTAATAAGATAGATAAATATTTGACAATTTTTTTTAAAGAATTATAATTTAATCAGTTCATTCTCATAGTTAATTAGTCAATCAAAAGGTTTAGAAAGGAGGAGAATATCAGCATCCATTTTTTGTAGCGTTTGCTATTGGATAGAGAAGAGGTAGTCTCTTTTCCATTTTTCACCCTCTGTGAAAGGATTCGGTCCATGTCGAGAAAGACGATTTGCTCGCATCGCAGGTTTACTCCCGCATTGAGGGATTTCATTCTTCAAGAGGCCGCCAAGCTCAATGGCAGGTCCCTGGACACCAATTCCTTAAGGGAGTTGTGCTTGTTGGTCAGGAAAAGGCCGGAGTTTAGGCGGGAGGTCCATCCCAACGCGGTGCATCGTCTTTTGCAGAATCAAAGGATCAAAGAAGGATCTGTTCGGCAACTGCCGATTAGGCAACGGCACAGGGGAAGCACACGTTAGTGCTTATCACAATACAAAATTGACCCTTAAGGCCGCGAGTTTTGTTCTCGCGGCCTATTTTTTACCCCTTGCTTCATTTGAAAAAGTATGATAAAATATTAAAATTAAACATAAATTTATGGAAAGCCATATTGAAACCAATAATCAACAAAATAGCGAAGAAAAAGGATTTAAAAAATATTTATCCTTTTCTATTGAAATTATCAAAATAGCCCTGATCGCTTTGGCTATAGTTGTGCCAATACGTTATTTCTTATTCCAGCCGTTTATTGTTAAAGGAGAATCAATGTCACCTAATTTTGAATCGGGAGATTATTTAATAGTTGATGAAATTTCTTATAGGTTTGCCGAACCTCAAAGGGGAGAAGTTGTTGTTTTTAAATATCCTAAAGATAAAACACAAAGATTTATAAAAAGAGTAATTGGACTTCCAGGAGAAACAGTTATAGTAAAAAATGGAGAAGTCTCTGTAACAAAAATTGGTGGTGAAAATGTTATTTTAGATGAAAACTATTTACCAAACGATTTAAAAACTTATGGAGATACAGATATAACTTTAAAAGCCGATGAATATTTTGTTTTGGGAGACAATAGAACATACTCTTATGATTCAAGATCTTGGGGAGTTGTCCCAAAAGGTAATATTATCGGTAAGGCGTTTTTAAGACTTTATCCTGTGGCTGAATTATCAACCTTTTCAACGCCAGTATATTAAAATAAAAAAAGTTTATTCTATGAGTAAATTAAAGTTTCAAACACTAACAGGAATGCATGATGTCTTACCAGAAGACCAGATTTATTTTAAAAGAGTTCAAAAGGTGATTGAAGGAGTTGCTAACTATTATAGTTTTGAAAAAATTGAGACACCAATTTTAGAACCGGCCGAAGTGTTTTCTAAATCAGTTGGCGAAGATACCGATATTGTTGGAAAAGAGATGTATACATTTAAAACAAAAGGTGGAGATACAGTTTGTTTAAGGCCAGAAGGTACAGCACCTGTTATGAGAAGCTATATTGAACATGGAATGCATAATATGCCACAACCCGTAAAATTTTGGTATTCAGGGCCATTTTTTAGATATGAAAGACCTCAGGCCGGTAGATTTAGACAATTTCATCAATTTGGATTTGAAGCGATAGGAGAAAAAAATCCTTCAATAGACGGTCAAGTTATTCAAATGAGTTATGATATTTTAAAAGAATTAGGATTTAAAAATATTAAGATTCAGGTTAACTCAATTGGAGATTCAGAATGCAGGCCTTATTTTAAAAAAATTCTGACAAGTTATTTAAAATCTAGAAAGTCATCATTATGTACAGATTGCCAGAGAAGACTAAAAGAAAATCCATTAAGAGTATTAGATTGTAAAGAAGAAAAATGCCAACAAGTAAAAGCATCAGCTCCTCAGACGATTGATCATCTTTGCGAAAATTGTCACGCTCATTTTAAACAAGTACTAGAGTTTTTAGACGAGTTAGAATTGCCCTACGAATTAAATCCTTATTTAGTTAGAGGATTGGATTATTACACAAAAACAGTTTTTGAAATTGTTGAAACAACAGAAACAGGCCAATCTTTAGGATCATTAGTTGGCGGTGGAAGATATGATAATCTTGCAAGATTATTAGGCGGTAGGGAAACGCCTGCCTGTGGTTCGGCCGGAGGTATAGAAAGAATCGTAAGTTTAATGAAAGAAAGAGAAATGAAAACTGGAGCAAAACAAGAAGAATCACAAATATTTTTAGCTCAACTAGGACAGTTGGCAAAAAGAAAAAGTTTAAAACTTTTTGAAGAATTTAGAACAGCAAGAATTCCAGTAGCAGAATCTTTTTCAAAAGACTCTTTAAAAACCCAACTAAGAACAGCAAATAAAATGGGAATTAAATGGGTTTTAATTTTTGGACAAAAAGAAGCGTTAGAAGATTTTATCACTTTAAGGAATATGGATACAGGAACTCAAGAAGAAATTAAACTTGATAAGGTTGTGCAAAAAATGAAAGAAAAAATTCAAGGAGCAAAACAAAAAAATAAAAAAATAATAAAAAATAAAAATAAAAATAAATAAAATATGGCATTAGAAGTAAAAAGAAAAGAAAAAGAAACTTCACAAAACTTAGTTCATCGTTTTACAAAAGTAGTAAGACAATCAGGAATTTTATTGGAAGTTAGAAGCAAACAATTTACCAAAAGAGCAAAATCTGCTTTGGCAAAAAAAAGATCGGCCTTAAGAAAGGTTGAATTAAGAGCGGAACACAAAAAGGCAGATAAGTTAGCAAAGCCTAAATAGTGTTTTGTCTTTAATATTTTTAAAAAATGTTAAAACAAAAAATACAACAAGCTGTAAAAGAAGCACTAAAATCTGGAGATCAAATATCGGCTGGAACTTTACGTATGCTTCTAGCATCTATTATTACAAAAGAAAAAGATAAGAGGTATAAAACTACAGTAGAAAAACCAAATATAACGGAAGATGTTCTTATAAAAGAATCGGAATTAACAGATGAGCAAATTTTAGAAGCTATTTCTTCTGAAATTAAAAAGAGAAGAGATTCAATTATTTTGTATAATCAAGGGAAAAGACCAGAATTAGCAAAACAAGAAGAAAACGAAATTGAAATTTTACAAAAATATTTACCAGAACAGTTAAAGCCAGAAGAAATTAAAAAATTAGTAGAAGAATCAATTATAAAAATTGGAGCCAAAGAAATGAAAGATATGGGAAAAGTAATGCAGGATTTAAATCCTAAAGTGAAAGGAAAAGCAGAAGGGGGAGAGGTTTCCAAAGTTGTAAAAGAGTTATTATCAAAGTAAAAATTTTAGAACCGGTGAAGGCCGGTTTTTTTTGTTTTATTTTAATAAATAAGTTAAAATAAATTAATATAAAATCTATGATTGAGATAAATAATTTAACTTCTTTTGTTGTGGATAAAAAAAAGTTTTCCACAGTTGCAAAAAAAGTATTAAAAGGCGAAAATAAAGAATCAGAATCAATATCATTAGCATTTGTTAGTAAAGAAGAAATTGAAAAATTAAATAAAACTTTTAGAAAAAAGAACAATCCAACAGATGTTCTATCGTTTGAATTGAATGAAAGAGATTGTTTGGGAGAAATTGTAATTTGTCCTGACATTGTAAAACAAAATGCAAAGAAATATAGAGTTAGCACAGAACAAGAAATGATAAAAGTTTTTATTCATGGAATTTTGCATTTATTGGGATATGACCATGAAAAGTCAAAGAAAGATGACTTAATAATGGAAAAAAAACAAGAAAAATATCTATCAAAAATATTTAAATAAATGAATAAAAGTAATATTGTTACGGGTTTAGATATTGGAACAAACAGCATAAAATGTTTGGTTATTCAAAATAAGCAAAATGAATGTGAAGTTTTAGCATATTCAGAAATTCCATCATTTGGTTTGAGAAAAGGCATTGTTGAAGATAAAAATATTGATCAGGTTTCAAAAAATATTCAACTGGCAATAAATGAAGTTGAAAGAGAATGTAATCAAAAAATTAATTCAGTATATGTTAATATAGGGGGAAGTCGTATTTATGTGACACCGTCAGACGGAATAATTTCTGTATCAAGGGCTGATCAAAGAATTTCTAAAGAAGATGTTGATAGGGTTATACAAGCAACAAAAGCAGTAAATCTTCCTGGAAATTATGAAGTTTTAGATGTTATAGAAAGAGAATTTGTTATTGATGACCAAAGAGGAATAAAACAGCCATTAGACTTAACTGGAGTTAGACTTGAAGCAAAAGTTCTTCTGCTTTGTATTTTTTCCCGTGATTTTTTAAATGTAACTCAATCTGTTTTAAATTCTAAAATTCAAATAGGAGACGTTATACCATCTCCTTTAGCCGCCGCAAACGCAGTTTTAACTCCACAACAAAAAGAACTAGGAACGGTGTTAATTGATTTAGGAGCAGAAACCACTTCTTTGGTCGTTTTTGAAGAAGGTGATTTAATTCATTTAGCTATTTTCCCAATAGGATCATCTCATATTACAAATGACATCGCCATTGGATTAAAAACAGAAGTTTCTATTGCTGAAGAAATAAAGAAACAACATGGCACTTGTATTTTTGAAAAAGATAAAAAAGAACTTATTAAAGATTCAACTCACAGAAAAATAGAAATTTTTGATAAATCAGAACAACTTTTATTTACTAAAAAAGACTTAGTGGATATTATTGAACCAAGAGTTTCTGAGATTTTGGATTTGGTTCAAAAAGAACTTAAAAAAATTGGAAAACATAAAATGTTGCCGGGAGGGGTTATTTTAACTGGAGGTGGAGCAAAGCTTCCAAAAATAAAAGAACTTACAAAAAAAACATTAGAACTTAATTGTGAAATTGGATATCCAAAAAATATCGTGGGAATTCAAAAAGATTCTTCATTAGCTACTGTTGCAGGTTTGGCGCTAGAGGGGGTTGATTTTGATAAAGAAGTAAGTATACTAGGGTTTACAAGGGGATGGGGCTTAAAAATCAAAAAGATTTTCAGAATTTTTATTCCATAGCATTAAGGAAATACGAATTTTATCAATTTACGAATTCGTATATTCGTAAATTTTTTTTACAACTTAATTTTATTTTATGAATCCTAAAATTAAAATCATCGGAGTAGGGGGGTCTGGTTCTAATACGATTTCTCGTATGGTTAAGTTTGACATACAACAAGTTGAATTGATTGCTGTAAATACTGATGCTCAGGCACTTCATTTTTGTAAAGCAGGTAAAAAAATTTTAATTGGTAAAAATACCACTCGCGGTCTTGGAACTGGAATGGATATGAATTTAGGAAAATTGGCTGCAGAAGAAGACAAACAAGAGCTTTTAGATAATATAAAAGGAGCAGATATGGTTTTTATTACTTGTGGATTAGGTGGTGGTTCTGGTTCTGGAGCTTCTCCTATTATTGCCGAAATTTCAAAAAACCTTGGAATTTTAACAATAGCAGTTGTGACAACACCTTTTTCTTTTGAAGGAGATCAAAGACAAAAAATTGCGGAAAAGGCATTAGAAAATTTAAAAGAAAAAGTTGATTCTTTATTAACGATTTCAAATGATAAGTTATTAAAAATAATTGACGAAAAAACAACAGTTTCAAACGCATTTTCAATTTGTGATGATGTCTTAAGAGAAGCAGTTCAAGGAATAACAGATTTAATTTTGGTTCCTGGAATTATTAATATTGATTTTGCTTCTTTAGTTTCAATTATGAAGAACTCGGGGAATGCTTTGTTTGGCGTTGGACGTGCTTCTGGGGAAGACAGAGCTATTCAAGCAGCGTTAGCAGCAATTAATTCTCCGTTATTGGATTTTTCAATTAAGGGTTCAAAGGGAGTTTTATTTTCAGTTTTTGGAAACGACGTAACTTTAAACGAAATTTCAAAATCTGCTGAAATTATTACAAAAAATGCTGATCCAAAAGCTCAAATAATTTTTGGAGCAATAAAAGATAATACTTTAAAAAAGGGAGAGATAAAAATTTCTGTAATTGCTACAAAGTTTTAAAAAGTTTTATTTTTTTTGATATTTAAACCCAAAAAAGTTTGGGTTTTTTATTTTTTATAAATTTAAAAACTTTACCAGTAAAGAATTATTGGTCAAGACTTGACCTGAATTTTGACTAGAGTAAAATATAATAATACATTAACAATATATTAGATTTATCACTTTAAAATTTTTGGAAAAAGAATTTTAAAGTGATAATTTTAATAAAGGCGTAGGCCATTTTTTTATCTGTGAATTTATTGCTTAATAATTTTGTAGTAAAATAAAAAAATGCATCAAAAACTACGCGAATTGTAATTGTAGCAAAAAAGATTATTAAGTAATATAAGTTAATATGACACCAAGTAAAAACAATATAGAAAAAGTACAAAAAAGAGATGGAACAATAATAACTTTTGATGGAAATAAAATTGCCAAAGCGGTTCATAAAGCATTAGAGGCTTCTGGACAAGGCAATGGAGAAATTTCAAAAAAAGTTTCTGATAAGGTAATTAGTCTTTTGAATCGTAGATTTAAAAAAGGCGAAGTTCCAAATATTGAACAAATACAAGATATTGTTGAAGAAGCATTAATGTTAGAAGATTTAGTTGATACTGCTAAGGCTTATATTATTTATAGAGAGCAAAGAAGAGCAATTCGTGAGGCGGCAAAAGTTAACGACGAATCTTCAGAAAAAATTGATAGTTATTTAAAAGAAATTGATTGGCAAGTAAAAGAAAATGCCAATATGACATTTTCTTTGCAAGGATTAAATCAATATGTTGGATCTTTTATTTCAAAAAAATATTGGCTAAATAAAATTTATCCAAAAGAAATAAGAGACGCGGCAGCTAATGAAGATTTTCATATTCATAATTTAGAATTATTAGCTCCTTATTGTGCCGGCTGGGATTTGTATGATTTTTTAATAAAGGGATTTGGCGGAGTCCAAGGTAAGCTAGAAGCAAAACCACCAAAACATTTTAGAACTGCGTTAGGTCAATTAGTAAACGTTTTATTTACTTTGCAAGGAGAAACTGCCGGTGCAAATGCTGTTTCCAATTTTGACACATTATTGGCTCCATTTATTAGGTATGACAATTTAAACTACAAGCAAGTAAAACAGGCTATGCAGGAGTTTTTATATAATTGTATGGTTCCAACGCGCGTTGGGTTTCAAACACCATTTTTAAACGTTTCTTTGGATATTAAAGCTCCAGGACATTTAGCAAAACAACCAGTTATAATTGGCGGATTGCCACAAAAAGAAACTTACGCAGAGTTTCAACCCGAGATGGATATGTTTATAAAAGCTTTTTATGAAGGATTAATGGATGGAGACGCTTCAGGAAGGCCATTTACATTTCCAATTCCAACGGTTTCAGTTGGTAAAGATTTTGAATGGGATAATCCAAATTTAACAGCAATGTGGGAGGCAACAGCAAAATATGGAATAAACTATTTTTCAAATTTTGTTAACTCTGATATGAGTCCAGATGATGCAAGATCTATGTGTTGTAGGTTAAGACTAGATAACAGAGAATTGTATAAAAGGGGAGGGGGATTATTTGGATCTTCTCCAAAAACAGGATCGGTTGGAGTGGTTACAATTAATTTGCCTAGAATTGGTTATACTTCAAAAACAAAAACAGAATTTCTAAATAAATTAGGGCATTTGATGGATTTGGCAAAAGAAAGTCTAGAAATTAAGAGAAAAGCCTTGGATAATTTTATGGAAAAAGGACTTTATCCTTATTCAAAACATTATCTAGAAGATGTTAAGACATTAAGGAACTCTTATTTTGGAAATTACTTTGCAACAATTGGAATTTGTGGAATGAATGAGGCATTGCTTAATTTTTTAGAAGAAGATATTACAACAGTGAAGGGTAAAAAATTTGCAGTTGAGGTTTTAGATTTTATGAGAGATAAAATGGTTAAATTTCAGGAAGAAACTGGAAATTTATATAATTTAGAAGCAACGCCAGCAGAAGGTACTAGTTATAGACAAGCTAGAATAGATAAAGAAAAATATCCTGATATTATTACAGCTGGAACGGAAGAAGTTCCATTTTATACGAATTCAAGCCAGTTGCCAGTTGGATTTACGGAGGATCTTTTTGAGGCCCTAAAATTACAGGATGAGTTACAAACAAAATATACTGGCGGAACAGTTTTACATATTTTTTTGGGAGAAAAAATTTCAGACCCTAATGCTGCAAAAAATTTAGTTAAAAAGATTTTTGAAAAATATAGTTTGCCGTATATTACTTTAACTCCAACATTTTCTATTTGTCCTACACATGGTTACATTTCTGGAGAACATTTTGAATGTCCTCAATGTACAATAAAACAGCCTTGTGAAGTTTATTCAAGAGTCGTTGGATATATAAGACCAGTTCAACAGTGGCATAAAGGCAAACAAGAAGAATATAAAGAAAGAAAAGAATTTCTTTGTTCAGAAGATCAATTTAAAGAATCTATAAAAAAGGTGGAAGAAAAAGTTTCAGTTTAAATAATAAAAACCATTCTGATAAAAAAGAGGGGTTTTGAACCTAAAACATGATTATCGCTGGATTGCAAAAAGCAACATTAATAGATTATCCCGGAAAAATTTCTTGTGTGGTTTTTTTAGCAATGTGTAATTTTAGATGTCCTTGGTGTTATTCAGCAGAATTAGTTTTACCATTAAAAATTGCAAAACAGTCGAAGATATCAGAACAAGAATTTTTTAATTTTTTAAAAGAAAGAAAAGGATTACTTGATGGTGTTGTAATTTGTGGGGGAGAACCAACAATTAATAAAGAATTGCCAAATTTTATAGAAAAAATTAAAAAAATGGGTTTTTTTGTTAAACTAGATACTAATGGATCCAATCCAATAATGCTTAAGGATTTAGTAAAAGCTGGACTTATAGATTATGTTGCAATGGACATTAAAGCTTCTCCAAATAATAAAATTTATAGTAAAATTTTAGGAGAAGGAATAAAATTTTCAAATATTGAAGATAGTGTAAAATTTTTAAAAAATAGTAAAATTGATTTTGAATTTAGGACAACTGTAGTACCAGAAATTCATCAGAAAGAAGAATTTAAAGAAATAGCAAATTGGATTGGTGGTAAAAATGTTAAATATTATTTGCAAAATTTTAGAGCAGAAAAAACTATTGACCCAGAATTTGAAAAAGTAAAACCATTCCAAGATGAATATTTAAAAGAAATAGTCCAAGAAATCTCCCCACATTTTAAAGAATGTAAATTCAGAGGATGACGCCGTCTAAAACACTTTTTTATTTTTGTTTGTCGTTTATTGTTGGTATATTTTTGCAATCAATTTTAAAAATTCCGCAAATATTTGTTTGCGGGTTTTTATTTTTAGGAATCGTTTTAATTTTTATTTCAGTGCTAAAACCAGAAATAAATTTTGCTTTTGGATTTTGTATTTTATTTTTTGTGATTGGAATTCTAAGAATACAAATTTCTGAATTTAATGTTGCAAATGATAAAATAAGTAAATTTAATGGCTTCGGTGAAATCATTTTGACTGGAACAATTTTAAGTGAACCCGATATTAGAGACACCTTTCAAAAATTAAAAGTTAGAATTGACGACAGTACAGTTTTAGTTACAACAAATAAATATCCAGAATATAAGTATTTAGACACAATAAAAATTATAGGTGAATTAGAGACTCCACAAGAAGATGAGGAATTTAGTTATAAAAATTATTTAAAGAAAGATGGAATTTATTCAGTAATGTTTTATCCAAAAATTGAATTAGTTTCAGGAATTCATAATTATACCGTGTATTCTTTTCTATATGAAAGATTTTTAGTTTTAAAGGAAAGAATCAGGAAAAGTATTAAATATAATTTTTCTCCGCCACAAAGTTCTATAATAGAGGGGACTATATTAGGAAATAATGGGGCAATGTCACAAGACTTAAAAGATAAACTAAATATTACGGGTCTTCGTCATATTATAGCCGTTTCAGGTACCCACGTTATAATTTTAAGTTCAATTATTATGTCTCTTTTGATAGCATTGGGTTTAAAGCGCACAGACGCGTTTTATATTGCCATAGTTTTAATTTGTTTATATATTATTTTAACTGGACTTCCTGCCTCTGGAATAAGAGCTGGTATAATGGGAGGATTATATTTATTAGCTCAAAAATTTGGTAGACAAAGTATGGGAATAAGAGTAATAGTTATGGCTTGTGCTGTAATGTTAATGTTTAACCCCTTGCTTTTATTTTATGATGTAGGTTTTCAACTTTCTTTTTTGGCGGTTATTGGATTAATCTATTTAGATCCTATTTTTCAAAAAATAATAAAGATTTTTATAAAAGATAAAGCAGAAAATTTTGTAAAAATTATTTCTGCAACATTTGCTGCACAAATTTTTACTTTGCCAATTTTGATTTATAGTTTTGGAAACATATCCTTTGTGTCTCCAATAACAAATCTTTTAGTGGCACCCATAGTTTATTGGTTGATGATTTTTGGATTTTTATCAGCACTTGTAGGTATTATTTCTCTACAAATTGGTTGGATTTTAAGTATTCCTTGCTATTTTATTTTAAAATATTTTTTGTGGGTAATTGATTTTTTTAGTCAGCCTTGGGCAATTAAAACATTTGAAAATGTTCATTGGATTTGGTTAGTGTTTTTATATTTGATAATTATTTTTTTAACAAGATTTTTAAATAAAAAGTATATTCAAAATTTTTGATAATTTAAAAGGCTACCTTTGCGGGGTAGCCCATTTATTTTTAGCCTGTGAGGCTTTCAAAGCACGTTTTAGATTCATCACTGGAATCAAAAAATGCCCTTATCGCTCGAGCTGGATGGCGGTTTGCCAATGCTCTCCGAACTCTGAGAATGTCTCTTTGTTTGTCTTCTTTACTTAAGGCTGAGAGTGCGGGAGTCGTATCGTAAAACCCACAATCGTGGCCTATCGCAACAATTTCCTCAACCAAAAATTTTTGCACAGCAAAATCTATTTGGCTTAGCAACATACTTGCGCTATCTCTAAAATGAATTGGGTGCGCAATAAATATTGGCCCGCCAAAAAGTGAGATACGCGCAACTTTTTCACCCGGTAATATGAGGGCTTGATCTATCTTTGTTCCCAAATCAGCCTTCTCTCTCGGGTCTGCGCAATAAATGAAAAGTCTCATAATACCAACTCCTAATTGTTAAGGTTCCACCTTTTGTGCCGCTCCAAGTTGGACACAACAATAAAAACAATATCATTTTATTTACTTTTTTGCAAGAAAAAAGCCTGTTATTTGCAGGCTTTAATAATATAATATAAGGATAATTAGTTTTTTTTGTTTTTGTATTTTTTTGGAAAACGATAACGATCAATAATTATTAAAAAAGATATAGTGCTAAGAGATAATATATAAGCCAGAATTGGCAACCAATTTTCTTTTTCGCTATTTGTAAATAATAATATTATGAACAACACAAACATTCCAATAAAAAATAATAGAGGTTTCATTTTTTTGTCTCCTTATATTTTTTGTAATTTAAAAGAACCAATATCACCATATTAGCAGAATATTATTATTTTTTAAACATATTAAAAGTAATATTCTGTTTTAATCACAAAAAGACTTTTAAGAAAGTGATAAATTAGGGTATAATATATAAATTAAATAAAAAATTAAATGTTTAAAAAAAATAATAAAAAAGCATGGGTTGTTTCAGCATCTATGGGTTATGGTCATCAAAGAACAGCATATCCATTAAAAGACATTGCTTTTGGAGAGAAGATTATAATGGCTAATGATTATGATGGAATTCCAATTTCAGATAAAAATTTTTGGTCACGAACGCGTTCGTTGTATGAATTTATCTCAAGATTTAAGAGAATTCCAATAATAGGAGATTGGGTTTTTTCTATAATGGATAAGTTTCAAAAAATTTTAAATTATTATCCAAAAAGAGATTTATCTCATCCAATTTTTAGTTTAAAAACAATTTATTCTTTTATAAAAAAGGGTTGGGGTAAAGATTTAATCAATAGATTCAAAAAGAATTCCTTGCCATTAATAAGTACATTTTTTACACCAGCTTTTATGGCAGAAGAATTTAAATATCCAAATCAAATTTATTGCACAATTTGCGATGCAGATATTAATAGATCTTGGGTAAGCTTGGATCCTAAAAAAAATAAAATAAAATACTTTGCTCCATGTACTTGGGCAAGAGATAGACTAAAACTTTATGGAATAAAAAACGAAGACATTTTTTTAACAGGTTATCCTTTACCAAAAGAAAACGTTGGAGACCAACAAGAAATTTTAAAAGAAGATTTAAGATATAGATTATTAAATTTAGATCCTAAAAAAGAATACAGAAGAATGTACGGGCCATTAATTGAAGAAACTTTAGGAAAGCTACCAGAAAAACCAAATCATCCTTTAACTATAATGTTTTCTATTGGAGGAGCCGGAGCACAAAAAGAAATTTGTGTACAGGCGATTAATAGTTTGCAAAATGAAATAAAAAAGAATAAATTAAGATTTATTATTTCTGTGGGAATACGTAGAGAGCTTGAAAAATATTTTATAAATAATATCGAAAATTTAAAATTAAATGGATGGGTTCATCTAATTTCTGCTTATACAATAGAAGAATATTTTTCAATCTTTAATGAAGCATTGAGAGAAACTGATATTTTATGGACAAAGCCATCAGAGTTATCTTTTTATACAGGACTTGGCATTCCTATGATTATTGCTCCAACGATTGGCTCTCAAGAGGATTTTAATAAAAAATGGCTTTTACATATTGGGTCTGGTCTTTCACAGGAAAATCCTAATTACGCAGATCAATGGTTTTATGATTTATTAAATGCAGGTGATTTTGCAGAAGCTGCAATGCAAGGATTTATGGAGATAGAAAAAATGGGAACATATAATATAGAAAAAATAATAGCAAATAGAATCAATTAAAATGGCAAAAAAAAATAAAATGGTTTTATTAATATTAACAATAATATTTATTTTACTAATAATTATTGTTTTTTATTTTTATATTGGTAATTCAAAAAAGGCAGAAAAAATAACTTGGGGAGTCGATTTTTCTCAAATGCAAGCAGAGGCAATTGGATTAAATTGGAAAGA